>Ga0307288_10000004_pt1 | contig 219644 bp, 240 predicted proteins | sample ER_DNA_142_FD_194469 | JGI IMG/M metagenome (GOLD analysis project Ga0307288, IMG submission 194469) | Bulk soil microbial communities from the East River watershed near Crested Butte, Colorado, United States - ER_DNA_142 | ecosystem: Environmental > Terrestrial > Soil > Floodplain | place... | reverse complement strand
GTCCGAGAGCGGCGTTACCGTGAACCTTCATCCGGGTCCTCCTCTGCTTGGGCGTCAGAACCGCAAGCCTCTTGGAGGGCCCGGATGCCTCTCAGGCGTTCACAAGGTGTGTGGGCGGGTCAGCTAGTCGGCGAGGAAGCGGAAGTAGACGCCGTAGCGGAGCCTCCCCGAGCGGTTGATCCCGCCCGAGTGCTGCAGGTCCGGGGTCATCATGATCGCGTCGCCGGGGTCGGCCTCGATCGGCGCCGGGCCCTCCCCGGTCTGCACTAGGAGGCCGCCGTTGTCGCCGCGCCAGGAGCTGAGCGGGACGCCGACGATCCGCAGGTAGGTCCGCCCTTCCGCCCAGGCCGGCTCCTGATCGAGGTGGAAGGTGATCTCCGGCTCCGGACCGGTGTGCGGGAACTGGAGGAGGATCTGCGGGTCGCAGATCCGCCCCCTCCGCCACTCCTCCGGCAGCGACTCCGCCAGCGCCAGGATCTCGGGCCGTTCCCTCAAGTGCGGGCACCAGTGGGCACCCCAGAGCCATTCGCTCAACTCCTCGGCCGAGGCCCCTCGCTGCAGCAAGTCGAGGTGGAGCAGCCGCAGCGCGCCGTCGACCTTCTCCTGGGGCACGACCCCGTGCGCGACCTCATACGAACCCTGTACGGGCTGGAATGGCACGCCCGCATCCTTTCAAGTCAACCGGTTATGACTACCCCTAGCCGGCCGGCCAGTGGGGTGAGATAGTGGGCAGGTGAGGGCGCACGGGTGGATAGATTCGGCCGCGGGCCTGGGGACCGACGGCCATGCCTGCTGGGGATTCGACCAGCACGAGGACTTCGTCGGCGCCGCGATCGAGTTCCTCTCCGACGGGCTGAAACACGGGCAGCGTCTCGCCTACGTCGGCCCCGAGCCGACCGAAACGCAGCGCGAGCAGCTGGCGCCGCTCGGTGACGTCGACCGCATGGTCGACTCCGGGATGCTGCAGCTGTTCCAGCTCGGCGACCTGTATCGCGTCGGCGAGCCCGTCGACCGGGAGGCCCAGATCGCCACCTACATGACGGCCGTCGACGCCGCCCTTGCCGAGGGCTACAAGGGCCTGCGCGTCGCGGCCGAGGTGACCGATCTCGTCGCGGCTCCCCACACCTGGGAGGCCCACCTCCGCTGGGAGAGCACAGCCAACCGGGTTCTCGCACCCAAATCCCTGTCCGCCCTCTGCGGCTACCGGCGCGACGCGCTGCCGCCGCAGCTGCTGGCCGACCTGGCGGCCGTCCATCCCGCCGCCAACGTCGACTCCCCGCCCTTCCACCTCTTCGGCGAAGACGGCGAGCTCGTTCTCAGCGGGGAAGTCGACCTCTTCTCCCGCGACGCGCTCGAGCGGGTCCTGGACGCGGCGGCCGGCGAGGGTGAGCAGGCCCCGCTGAACCTCGCGGCGCTCGATTTCATCGACCACCACGGCATCGAAGTCCTCGCCCGCCACGGCTGCCGTGCCCGCAACGCGCCGCCGGTCGTCGATCGGCTCTGCGAGCTGCTCGAGCTGAAGCTCTGAGCTAGAAGAATTCAGCCTCGTGCGAGGATGGGGCGATGGCGGAACCGGTCGAAACGCTCTCCGGCGATCCGACGCTGGAGCTGCCCGAGTTCGACGCGCCGCCTGAGGACCCATTACTGCTGCTCGAGCGCTGGCTGCAGATGGCCGGCGAGCGCGGGGTGCGGGAGCCGCGGGCGCTGGCGCTGGCCACCGCCGACGCGGAGGGACGACCGTCGAGCCGCGTCCTCCTCCTCAAGCGGGTCACCCCTGGGCTTGTCTTCGCCGGCAGCTACGAGAGCCGCAAGGGTCGCGACCTCGCTGCCAACCCACGCGCGGCGGGAACGCTCTACTGGCGCGAGACGCTGCAGCAAGTCACGGTCGAGGGACCGGTGAGCAAGCTGAGCGAGGAGGAGTCCGACGCGATCTTCGCGGAGCGCCCACCAGGCGCGCAAGCGACCACCGTCGCCTCCGAACAGGGCAAAACTCTGGAAGAGCCTGAAGAGCTGCGGCGGGCGGCGGACTCGCAGGCAGGGAGCGACTCGTTGCGACGGCCAAAGCGCTGGGGCGGCTGGCGCCTCGACCCCGATCTGGTCGAGTTCTGGCACGGTAGCCCCGACCGCCTCCACCGTCGCCTCCTCTATACGAAGCGCGACGGCACCTGGCAGCACCAGCGCCTGCAGCCCTAGGGACTAGAGGTAGCCGAGGGGGTCGGTCGGGGCGCCGTTGATCCGCACCTCGAAGTGGAGGTGGGGGCCGGTGCTGTGGCCGGTGTTGCCGCTGTAGCCGATCACGTCGCCCTGGTTGACCTGAGCGCCGACCGAGGCGGCGAAGCTCGACTGGTGGGCGTAGCAGGTGGAGAGACCGCCGCCGTGGTCGATGCAGGTGTAGTTGCCGTAGCCGCCGCTTTCGTACTCGGACTGCTCGAGGATCACGGTGCCGTCGGCGGCGGCGCGGATCGGCGTGCCTTCGGGCACGGAGATGTCGATCCCCTCGTGCATCCGCCCCCAGCGGTAGCCGAAGCCCGAGGTGACAGTGCCTTCGACCGGCCAGATGAAGCCGGCGGCGCTCGGCGAGGGCATCGGCCCGGCCGGCAGCGCCATCCCGCCCGTCGCTTCGGCGATTTCCTGGGCGATCTGCGCCCGCAGGCCGGCGGCGATTTCCTCGTGCTCGTCGACGTCGCCTTCGATGCTCTTCAGCGCCGCGCGGCGCTTCGAGCGAGCCGCCAGCAGGGCTCCCTCGCGGGACTCCAGGGTCGAGCGGGTCGCTTCGAGGCGCTGCTCCCTGGCGGCGATCGCGTCGCGGGCGTCTTCGATCGTCAGCTTCGCGATCTTCCGCTGCCGCACCAGCTTCTTCGCTTCGTCGCGCAGCGAGCGCACCCGCTCGGCCAGCGCCTCGTCGCTTTCGTTGATCGCGTCGAAGTACGCCGTTCGGGCGACCATGTCGCCGTAGTCCTCGGAGCTGAGGATGACTTCGGTGAGGTCGGTGGAGCCGTAGGTGTAGATGGCGACGAGCCGCTCGCGCAGGTTGACCAGCGCCCGCTTCAGCCGCCCCCGCAGGGTGTCGAGGCGTTCCAGCGCCTGCTTCAGATCCGCTTCGGCTTCCTGCAGCTCGGCTTCCTTGGCGGCCAGCTCTTCTTCAGCCGCCGCCTCCTGGTTGCGCAGCGTCGAGACCTGGCCTTCCAGGGCGGAGATTTCATCGCCCATCGCGGCGATGTCGGAGGTGAGGACGCCTTCGCGTTCTTCGGCCTTGCCGATCTTCGCTTCAACCGCTTCGAGCTTCTCGGAGTTGCTCTTCGCCGGCGCGCTAGCGGCCGCCACGAGGCAGCTTGCGAGCAGGGCGAGGGTCATCGCCAGGAGCGACGAGAGCCAGCGCCGGCGCGGTTTTGCGGTCGGATTCGGCATAGCTACAAGAGAAAGCCGGCATACGCGCCGGCCCTACCCGAAACCGTAGGGGCGTCCTCCGGCCTGCGCCGCTCGGGAAGTCCGGCTGCAACCTCAGTTGCGGACGTACTCGCAGCGCGATGCCCGGTTTTCGCCGTGGCCGCCGATGCAGCGGTCCTCGCCGCCCCGGCCGTCGAGCCGGTCGGAGCCGCCACGGCCGAGCAGGACGTTGGCCCTGCCATCGCCGATCAGCACGTCGGGGCCGGTCGAGCCCTCGATCTTCTCGGTGCCGGCGGCGATCCGGCCCGACGAACAGCCACCCACCTCGGGGTCGCTGACCGGGCCGCCGATCTTCGCCTTCACGTAGGTGCCTTCGTTGCGGATACGGGCGAACGAGGCGCTGTCGTTGGCGCCGCGACCCCCGGAGAAGACATCGCCCTCGCAGGGCTGGCCCCCGATCATCAGATCGTCGCCCCCGTTGCCGATCATCGTCGCACCGCCGCTGCCGTGGCGGGGATGGAGGATATTGACCCCGAAGAGGGCGTCGTTGCCGGCGCCGCCTTCAATCCGATCGGGGTCGCCGTCGTCGCCGGCGTAGATCGTGTCGGCGCCGGGCCCCCCGCGCAGCCAATCGCTGCCGGCGCCGCCGTCGATCGTCACCTGAACCCCTTGCGGCAGCGAGCGGTCGATCGCGATCTGGTCATCGCCCGACCCCGACGAGACGAGGATCGAGGCGATGCGGGCGCCGCCGACCTGGAGCGAGGCTCCGGATCCGCCGGAGACGAACACGTCTTCGCCTCGAAGGCCGACAACGACGGCGTCGGGCCCCGAACCACCGGAGATCGCGAGGCTGTTCGAGCCGCAGGAGCGGACGGCCGGGTCGATCCCGAAGCATCCGTCCCCCGCTCCGCCGATCACTTCCTCGATCCCGACCAGCCGCTCGTTTTCGGCGCCGCTGACACGGCCACCTTCGAGGTCGACTTCGATCGGCCCACCAGCGTTGCTATAGGAAGCCGTGTCGTGCCCGCCTGGGCCGCCGTCGATGCGGTCGCGGCCGATCCCGCCGGCGATCGCGTCGAAGCTCCCGCGTCCTCCCCGCACCGTGTCGTCCCCCATCCCTCCGTCGACTTCGTCGTGGTCGCCGAGACCACCGGTGAGCTTGTCGTTGCCGCTCTCGCCTCGGACCTGATCGCGGCCGGATCCGCCGCGTAGGTCGTCGGAGCCGCGGCCGCCGAGGACGAGATCCGCCCCCTTGTTGCCGTTGAGCGTGTCTTTGCCGCGACCGCCGTCGATCCGATCGCGGCCGGCGCCGCCGCAGATCGTGTCGTTGCCGCGGCCGCCGAAGATCAGGTTCGAGCCGCCGCCGGCGAGGATCACATCGGGTCCCCGGGTGCCGCGGATGTGGCGGTCGTTGGAGACGATCGTCGCCCTCATATGGGCGCACTCGGGACGGCCCGCGTCCGGGGTATCGGCCAGCGCAAGGTAGAGCGCCCCGGCAAGCAAAAAAGCTAGCCCGACAGAGGCGATCCGCCGCAAACCGACTGCTCCCGCCACCATCGATCCTCCCCTCTGCCCGGGTGGCCCGTTTCCCGTTCTTTACTGCTACCCGTTCCGGGCTTCCGGCAACGCCGCGCTGATATGAATTGGGTCGCGCCTCCAATCCAGTCGTCAAGAACCGTCACGGGAGGGATCCGATGACCCGCCGCCTCGCCAGCCTCGCCGACTTCTCCTACCGCCGCCGCGGCACCATGGTCCTGCTCTGGATCGTCTCCGCCGTTGTGATCATCGCCCTCGGATCCGCCTTCGCCGGGGAGTACGAAGCCGACTACAACACTCCCGGTTCGGATTCGAAGGCTGCGAGTGAGCTGACCGAAAGCGAGTTCGGCGGCTACTCCGGCCAGGAAATCTACGTCGTCTGGAAGGACCCCTCGGGGGCTGCCAGCCCGTCGGCGCACCAGCGGATGAACGCCTTCTTCAAGCAGGCCGAAGCGATCGAGAACGTCGAGAAACGTGACGCGATCCGGGTTTCCGAGGACGGCGAAATTGCGACGACCACCCTCCCCCTGACCATCCCCGGCTGGCAGGTGAAGAAGGAGCAGGGAGAAGAGCTGATCGAGGCGGCCGAGGACAACAGCGGCGACGGCCTCGAGATCAAGCTCGGCGGCGAACCGATTTACACCGCCCAGGAACAGACCAGCCCCGAGTTCTTCGGCTTCCTCGGCGCGGCGATAGTCCTGCTGATCGCCTTCGGCTCTCTCGTCGCCGCCGGCCTGCCGCTGGCGATCGCCTTGATCGGCCTCGGCATCTCCTCCGGGGGCCTGATCGTGCTGCTGGCCAACGTGATCGACGTCCCCAACTGGACGACCGCCGTCTCCGGCCTGATCGGGATCGGCGTCGGGATCGACTACGCGCTGCTGGTGCTCACCCGCTTCCGCTCCGCGATGAAGGACGGCAAGGACCGCCACGACGCCGTCGTCGAGGCGGTCACCACCGCCGGCCGCAGCGTCCTGATCGCCGGCTGCACCGTGGTGATCGCGATCCTCGGCCTCTTCATCACCGGCCTCCCCTATATGTACGGGGTGGCTATCTCTGCTTCGCTCGCGGTGCTGGTGGTGATGGTCGCCTCGATCACGCTGCTGCCGGCGCTGCTCTCCTACCTCGGGCCGAACGTGGACCGCCTGCGGATCCCGCTCCTCGGCCGCAGCCTTGACGCCTCCGAAGACGGTGAATCGCCGGCCGCCCGCTGGAGCCATGCCGTGCAGCGGCGCCCCTGGACGGCGGCGATCGTCGCCACTGCGATCCTGCTCGCGCTCGCGGCGCCTGCGCTCGGCATGCGCCTCGGCTTCCCCGACGCCGGCAACGACCAGCCCGACACGATGACCCGCCAGGCCTACGACCTGATCAGCGAAGGCTTCGGCCCCGGCGCCAACGGGCCGCTGGTGATCGCCGCCGAACTGCCGGGCCCCGGCGCGAAGGCCACCATCGACGAGCTCGCGACGACGCTGCGACAGGATGAGGGAGTCGCCTACGTCCCGCCGCCCCGTTTCAACGAGGACGGCACCGCGGCGATCCTCACCGTGGTCCCCACCACCTCCCCGCAGGACGAGGCGACCTCGGAACTGGTCGACCGCCTGCGCGGGACCGTGATCCCGGGAGTGGTGGGCGATTCCGGCGTCACCGCCCTGGTCGGCGGCGTCAACGCTGCGCTCGAGGATCAGAGCAGCTACGTCACCGACCGCATGCCCTGGTTCATCGCCGGCGTCGTCGGGCTCTCCTTCCTCCTGCTCCTGGTCGCCTTCCACTCGCCGTTCATCTCGCTCAAGGCGGGAGTCATGAACCTGCTCTCGGTCAGCGCCGCCTACGGCGTCATGACCCTGGTCGCGCAGGGAGGCGCAGTCGGCGAACTGATCGGGATCGACCACGAAGTGCCGATCGCCCCGTTCATGCCGGTGATGATGTTCGCGATCCTCTTCGGCCTCTCGATGGACTACGAGGTCTTCCTGATCTCGCGGATCCGCGAGGAGTACCTGAAGGACAACGACACCCGCCGCGCGGTCGCCGACGGGCTGGCGAAGACCGCACGGGTGATCACCGCGGCGGCGGCGATCATGGTCGTCGTCTTCCTCGCCTTCGTCGCCTCCCCCGAAGTCTTCCTCAAGCTCTTCGGGATCGGCCTCGCCGCGGCGATCTTCCTCGACGCGACGCTGGTGCGGATGGTCCTGGTGCCGGCTGTGATGCAGCTGCTCGGCGAGCGCAACTGGTGGATCCCCGACTGGCTGGAGCGGATCCTCCCCCGGATCGAGGTCGAGCGGGGCGCGCCGGGGGTGGCGACGGAAGGCAGCTGAGCGCGGGCCTGGTTCGCGGGAAAAGCGCAGGCCGCTTACGCAGCCTGCCTGGATGCCATCTCCGCCGCCGGGTCGGGATAGGCGAAGTTGCTCAGCCCGATCCAGTCGGGCAGGCTCCGCACCAGGTGCTCGGGGCCGGTGACGCGGACCTGCTTCGAGCGCATCGCCGCCCCCAGCTCCCGCTTGCCGACCCAGACCTCGGCCAGCGGCCGCGTATCAGCGTCGATCTGGAGGTCGACGCCGAAGCCAGGGTCGGTGAAGCAGAGGTCGGCGCTGGAGGCATGGGCGACCAGCCACCAGGCCCGCTTGCCCTCCTCGGCGTCGCGGAAGCGGAAAAAGACGACGACCTGATCCTGCGGGAGCTTTTCGAGCTTGACGCTGCGGCGCAGGTCCCACATCAGCAACGCCGGATCGGCCTCCTCGGCGCTGATCTCGCGCTTCAGCCAGTCGCGGCTCCAGGTCCCGAGGCTGACCACGAGCGGCCCGAGCGCCTCGCCGGCCGGGGTCAGCCTGTAGGCGTAGCCGCGCTCCCCCTTCAGCGGTTCGCGGGTGAGCAGCTCGGCGCGCTCCAGCTCGCGCAGCCGTTTGCTGAGCAGGGACGAGGACATCCGCGGCACCCCGCGCTGGATCTCGTTGAAGCGGGTGCTGCCCATCAAGAGCTCGCGCAGCACCAGCAGCGTCCAGCGCTCGGTCAGCACCTCCGCCGCCTGGGCGACCGGGCAGAACTGTCCATAGCTCTCCGGCATCCGGAACCGAGTCTACGCCTGGATCCGTCCTAACTGCAGATCTTGAAGTTGATCCGCCCCGTCAACGGGCGTAGAAAAGGATCGACAAGCAATCCAAAGGAGACCGACGTGAGCACCGACACCCAGAGCCCGCCCCCCGAGCTGCGACAGAAACACCGCGCGATGTGGGCTTCCGGCGACTACCCCTCGATGGTCGAGACCTTCCTCCTGCCGCTCGGGCCGCGCCTGGTCGAGGCCTGCGGCATCGGGCCCGGCGGCCGGGTTCTCGACGTCGCCGCCGGCACCGGCAATGCCTCGATCCCGGCCGCACAGGCCGGCGCCGACGTCACCGCCAGCGACCTCACCCCCGAGCTGTTCGACGCCGGCCGCGCCCGCGCCGAGGCCGAGGGGGTCGAGCTGGAGTGGGTCGAGGCCGACGCCCACGCCCTGCCGTTCGAGGACGCCGGCTTCGACGTCGTCATCTCCTCGATCGGAGTGATGTTCGCTCCGTTCCACCAGAAGGCCGCGGACGAGCTGGTCCGCGTCTGCAAGCCCGAAGGCAGGATCGGCCTGCTGAGCTGGACGCCCGAGGGAATGATCGGCGGGCTCTTCCGCGAGATGGGCCGGTTCATGCCACCCCCTCCCCCCGGCGCACAGCCGCCACCCCTGTGGGGCGGCGAGGACCACCTGCGGGAGCTGCTCGGCGACCGGGTCGAGCTGGAGACGGCCGAAAAAGGCGTCCTCGACGTCACCGCCTTCCAGCGACCCGACGACTACGGCGAGCACTTCAAGCAGCGCTACGGCCCGACGATCGCCGCCCGCGCCAATGCCGAGAAGGAGGGCCGCGCCGAGGAGTTCGACCGCGTCCTCAGCGAGTTCTGCTCGGAGTGGAACCAGGGCAGCGACGAGGATGCGCGGTTCGAGATGGAGTACCTGCTGACCGTGGGGCGGAAGCGCTAATGAGCCGGCGGCGCGACAGCTACGACGCGGTCGTCGTCGGCGCTCGCGTCGCCGGCACGCCGGCGGCGGCGCGGCTGGCGGAGCGGGGCTGGAAGGTCCTGCTCCTCGACCGCGAACCGCCCCCGGCCGACACCCTCTCGACCCATGCCCTGTTCCCGAACACGCTGGCGCGCCTGGCCGAGCTGGGGGCGCTGGAGCGGATCGAACGGGAGCACCGGGTCAACCTCGTGGAGTACGCGATCCGCACCTTCGGCCACGAAGCCGTCGGCCGCTTCACCCCGATCGGCGGTTTCGACCGGATGGCGGTGATCACCCGGCCGGTGCTGGACGCGGCCCTGCTCGGCGCCGCGGTCGACGCCGGGGCGGAGACGCGCTTCGGCGAGAAGGTCAGCGGCCTGCTCGGCGCCGGCGTCGAGGGCGATCCAGTCCACGGCGTCGTCCTCGAGAGCGGCGAGGAGATCGAGGCCCGCTGGGTGCTCGGCGCCGACGGCCGCGTCTCCACCGTCGCCCGCCTCCTGGGGCTGGAGAAGGAGCGGCAGATGCGGGCCGAGCTGGCCTTCATGTTCACCTACTGGCGCGGCCTACCGACGAGCGACCAGTTCAAGATCGACGTGATCGAGGAGGGCTCGCTGGTCTTCTCGCCGATGGAGGACGACCTCTCGATCCTGATCCTCGGCCTGCACCCGGACCTGACCCGCGGCGACCAGGCGCAGCGGCAGCGGACCTTCGTCGAGATGCTGGAGCACTACCGCGACTGGTTCGACCCGGCCTGGCTGGGGCGGGCCGAGCAGGTCGGCGGCGTCCGCGTCGCTCCGGAGACGATGCTGCGCGGCTTCTTCCGCCAGGCCACCGGCCCCGGCTGGGCGCTGATCGGCGACGCCGGCCACTTCAAGAACCCCTCGACCGCGCAGGGCATCTCCGACGCGATCGAGCAGTCCCTCCACCTCGCCGCCGAACTCACCGGCCCCGAGGAGAGCCTCTCCGGCTACGAGGCCTACCGCGACGAACGCGCCCGCGAGCACTACGAGTGGTCCTTCGACTTCGCCCGCTTCGCCAGGCCCGAGACCGCCGAGCCGATCTTCCGCGGCCTCGCCGCCGACCCGCAGGCCGGCCAGGACCTCCGCGACGCCCTCAGCCGGCAGCTGCGGCCGAAAAGCGACGTCTTCACCAAGGAGCGGCTCGGGAAGTGGTTCTCGAAAGCCGCTGTCGCCTAAGCGAGGGCTACTGGACCCGCTTCCCTGCCGCAAGCCGCTCCAGGCCGATCCAGCAGAACTCCAGCACGCGATCGACGAGCTCGGAGCGGGAGACGTCGCGGTGGTCGTACCACCAGACCGCGAGACCGTTCTGGGCCATCTTCAGCATCTCGGCGAACATCTCCAGGTCACGGTCGGCCTGCGGGTCTTCGAGCAGGGCGGGTGGGGCGCTTGCCCTGAGAAAGAGGGCGATCCCAGCGGTTGCCTGGCGATGGATCCGCCGGTAGGTCGAGAGGATCGCGGGGTCGGTCGGGGGGTCCCGGAAGAGCATCCGCCAGGCGTAGGGGTTTTCTTCGACGAAGGTGAAGAAGGCGTCGACGCCGACCCTGATCTGCTCCGTCGCGTCCTCGAACTCCCCCGCAACGGCGGCGCCGACGAAGGTCAGCAGCTCCCCGGTCTGGCGCTCGAGCAGGGTGATCTGGAGCTCGGCCTTCGACGCGAAGTGGTCGTAGATGACCGCCGGCGTGATCCCGGCAGCGCGGGCGATCTCGATCATCGAAGCCTCCTGATAGCCACGCGCGGCGAAGACCTCCATCGCCGCCCGCAGGATCTGCTCGCGCCGCTCCTCAGCGCTGAGGCGACGGCGGGGCTTGGCTGGTGCAGGCACGCCGAGAGTTTTACCAAATGGCCATTCGGTTACTATGGGGATGTAACCAAATGACCATTCGGTAGGAGGACCACCATGCCCATGATCGACCTGACCTATCCGGAAGGGGCACTCGACCCGGAGGCGCGTGCCGACGCCGTCGAGAAGCTCGCCGCCGCCCTGCTGCGCCACGAGGGGGCCGCCGACAACGAGCAGACGCGCGCGATGTCGTGGACCGTCGTGCATGAACTGCCGTCCCACGCACTCAACGTCGGCGGCTTGCCGGTGGAGCGCCCTGTCTACCGGGTCCTGGCCACGGTTCCGGAGGGAACGCTGCTGCAGGGACCGGGCCCAGTGGGGGCCACCGCGCGTCGCAACCTCGTGCGCGAGGTGACGGAGATCCTCCTCGCGGCCGAGGGCACCGGCTACAGCGAGGCGGAGGCGGGTCGCGTGTATTGCCTCGTGCGAGAAGTGCGCGACGGCTACTGGGGCGGGATGGGAACCACCTTTCGGATGGAGGACATCGTTGCCACGGCGACGCCGGACGCGCCTCAGACCGAGGTCTCCGAGCGAGCCCGCGCCTCGATCGCCGCGCTGGTCGCCGAGCGCGGCGGCGTCGGGGTCTGACGGTGACGGTCGAACGCTCGGTCACGATCGCGCGTCCGGCGGAGGAGGTCTTCGCCTTCCTCGCCGACGCCCGCAACGACCCGCGCTGGTGCGCGAGCGTGGTTGCCTGCGAGCAGCGGTCAGGCGACGGCCCCGGGCTCGACGCCTCCTATCGGGCGCGCCATAAACCGACGCCCTTCCACCCTGTGATGTCTCGCTTGATCAGAGTGGTCGAGTACCAGCCGCCGCGCCTCGTGCGCTGGTGCCAGGAGGATTCGAACGGCGTCTTCCACATCGCCTACGAGCTGGAGCCGATCGGCGAGGAGACCCGCTTTGTCCAGCGCGACCGGATCGAATGGAAGGTGCCGGGACCGGTGGGGCGCCTGGCCGAGCGGCTCTTCGTGCGCCGCCACATCGGCGAGCAGATGACCGATCTCAAGCGCCTGCTGGAGGAGCGGTGAACGCCGGTCACGCCTTTGGGACGGTGACGAACGCCGTTGCGCCGCTGGCCCGCTTCCGTGCGGGCCGGGCGGTGCAGTTGTGGTTCACCGCCGCCCACACCGCGATCTACCGGCGCTTCGGCCTCGCCCAACGGATCGGCAATACGCCCGTCCTCCTGCTCACCACGACCGGCCGCCGCAGCGGCCAGGCGCGAACGGTCCCGGTGATGTACGTCCCCGGGGAGGAGCCGGTGCTGGTCGCTTCCAACGGCGGCAGCCCCTCCCACCCCGCCTGGTACCTCAACCTGCTCGCCGATCCGCGCGCCCTGATCGAGGTCGAGGGCGAGCGGATCGAGGTGGTGGCACGCACCGTCACCGGAACCGAGCGCGAGCATCTCTGGCGCCGCGCGGTCGAAATCTATCCCGCCTACGCGAACTATCAACGCCGGACCGAGCGCGCGCTGCCGGTCGTCGTGCTGAAGGACTGAGCGTCCGACCGCCTCACGAGCCGCTCTTTCTCGCACTCACCCGTCGAGGTTTGCGCCCCCGGTACGCCGCGGGGCGAAGGCCCGCAGCCGCAGCGAGTTGGTGACGACGAAGACGCTGGAGAAGGCCATCGCGGCGGCGGCGATCAGGGGGTTGAGGAAGCCGGCGGCGGCGAGCGGCAGGGCAGCAACGTTGTAGGCGAAGGCCCAGAAGAGGTTGGCCTTGATCGTGCCGAGGGTGCGGCGGGAGAGGCGGATCGCGTCGGCGACGGCGCGGGGGTCGCCGGAGACGAGGGTGATGTCAGAGGCCTCGATCGCGACGTCGGTGCCGGTGCCGATCGCGAGGCCGAGGTCGGCCTGGGCCAGGGCGGGGGCGTCGTTGACGCCGTCGCCAACCATCGCCACGGTGCGCCCTTCGCCCTGAAGGCGCTCGACCACCGCCGCCTTTTCGGCCGGCAGCACTTCGGCGATCACCTCCTCGATCCCGACCTCGGCGGCAACCGCCTCCGCGGCCGCCTCGTTGTCGCCGGTCAGCAGCACCGGCCTCAGCTCCAGCTCGCCGAGGGCCGCGATCCCCTCGCGGCTCGTCGGCTTGACGGTGTCGGCGACGACCACGAGCCCTCGGACCTCGCCGTCCCAGGCGACCGCGATGGCGGTCTGCCCTTGCGCTTCCGCCTCACTTCTCGCGGCCACCAGCTCCGGAGGGAGGGCCGAAGCGCGGCCGACGACGACGGCGCGGCCCTGGACGACGCCCCTCACCCCCACCCCCGCCTCGCTCTTGAACCCCTCGACCGCCGGCAGCAACACGAACTCCTCCTTGGCGCGCGCGGCGATCGCGGCGGCGATCGGGTGCTCGGAGGCGTCCTCGACCGCGCCGGCGAGGCGCAGCACCTCCGCCTCCTCGACTCCTGGCACAGCGTGGACCAACACCACCGACAGCTCGCCGCTGGTCACGGTCCCGGTCTTGTCGAGGACGACGGTGTCGATCTGCCGCGTCTGCTCCAGCACCTCCGGGCCCTTGATCAGCAGACCGAGCTGGGCGCCGCGGCCGGTGCCGACGAGCAGCGCGGTCGGCGTCGCCAGCCCCAGGGCGCAGGGGCAGGCGATGATCAGGACCGCGACCGCAGCGGTGAAGGCGAAGGCAGCGCCGGCGCCGTCGAGGAGCCAGAAGACGAGGGTGCCGAGGGCGAGCGCGATCACGACCGGGACGAAGACGGCGCTGACCCGGTCGGCGAGGCGCTGCACCGGTGCCTTGCCCGACTGCGCCGCGGTGACGAGGCGGGCGATCTGGGCCAGCGCCGTCTCCTCGCCGACCCGGGTGGCGCGGACGACGAGGCGGCCGCCGACGTTGATCGTCGCGCCGACGACCTCATCCCCGGGCCCGACCTCGACCGGCACCGACTCGCCGGTGACGAGAGACCGGTCGACCGCGGAGCTGCCGCTCTCGACGACGCCGTCGGTCGCGACCTTCTCTCCCGGGCGGACGACGAACCGGTCGCCGGCAGCCAGCTCCTCGATCGGCACCCGGCGCTCCGCCCCGTCGTCGTCGAGCAGCGCCACCTCCTTTGCGCCCAAATCGAGCAGCGCCTCCAGAGCTGCCCCGGCCCGCCGCTTCGCCCGCGCCTCGAAGTAGCGGCCGGCGAGGATGAAGGTGGTGACGACGGCGGCCACCTCGAGGTAGATCTCGTCGGTGCCGGCGCCGCGCTCGGCGACCAGTTCGAAGGGCATCTTCATCCCCGGCATCCCGGCGTCGCCGAAGAACAGCGCGTAGAGCGACCAGCCGAGGGCGGCGAGGGTGCCGAGGGAGATCAGCGTGTCCATCGTCGCGGCGCCGTGACGGAGGTTCTGCCAGGCGGCCCTGTGGAAGGGCCAGCCCGCCCATAGCACCACCGGCGTCGCCAGCTGCAACGAGAGCCACTGCCAGTTGCGGAACTGCAGCGGCTCGACCATCGCCAGCAGCAGCACCGGCAGCGAGAGCGCAGCGGCGAAGATCAGGCGGCGGCGCAGGTCGGCCGTCGGGTCGGCGTCGGCGTCGGCGTCGCTGTCATCCTGTTGCGCGCCCGCCGGCCTCGGCAGCGCGGCGGAGTAGCCGGCGTCTGCCACCGCCCCGAGCAGCTGCTCCGGCTCGACCCGGGCTGGGTCGAGCTCGACCGTCGCCCGCTCGGTCGCGAAGTTGACCGTCGCCTCGACCCCGTCGAGCCGGTTGAGGCTCTTCTCGACCCGGCCGGCGCAACCGGCGCAGGTCATCCCTTCGATCGGCAAGTCCAGTCGCTCCCGGACGGCCACGGCTTGTTCTTCATACCCCATGGGGGTATTCTACCAAGATGGAGAACCAGCCCCCCGGCTACATCGAGAACAAGGAGCACGTCAAGAACCGGCTGCGCCGCATCGGCGGCCAGATCGGCGGGATCGAGCGGATGGTCGAGGAGGAGCGCTACTGCATCGACATCCTCACCCAGATCTCCGCCGTCCAGGCCGCGATCGACAAGGTCGCCCTCGCCCTGCTCGACGAACACACGCGCCACTGCGTCCTCGGCGCGGAGAGCGCCGAGGAGCGCGAGGCGAAGACCGAGGAGATGATGCGGGCCGTCGGGCGCCTGCTGAAGAGCCGCTGATCTCTGCCAGTCTGCGGGCGATGAGCGAAACCCCAGGCAAGCGGTTTGCTGCCGCCGCCCGCCGCTTCAACCGCAACCCGAAGCTGGTCGGGTGGGCGCGGCGCGCGCGCGAGCGGGCCCTCGGCGACGACGAGTTCGTCGACCATCTCTCCACCGCCCGCGGCCGACCCTCCGACCTCGCCGCCCAGCAGCTCGTCTCGCTGCGCGGCGGCAGCCCCGGCTTCGCCGGCGAGATCGGCCTTACCGCGTTGCAGGCCTGGCAGCGGCTGGCGGAGTCCCAGGACCGCGGCCGCGGCAAGGTCGAGGTCGCGATTCTCTTCACCGACCTGGTCGGCTTCTCGAGCTGGGCGCTCGAGGCCGGCGACGCAGCCTCGGTGCGGCTGCTGCGCGAGGTCGCGACGGCGATCGAGCCGCCCGTCGGCGACCACCGCGGCGAGGTGGTGAAGCGGCTCGGCGACGGCCTGATGGCGGCCTTCTGGGACGCCCCCAGCGCGGTCGCCGCAGCCTTCGATGCCGGGGAGCGCCTCGCCACGGTCGAGGCCGAGGGCTACCGCCCGCGCCTGCGAACCGGTATCCACCTCGGCCGCCCCCGCAAGCTCGGCGGCGACTACTTCGGCGTCGACGTCAACATCGCCGCCCGCCTCGCCGAGGCAGCCAAGCCCGGCGAGATCCTGGTCTCCGATGCCGCCCTCGCGAAGCTCCCGGAGGACGGCACCGAGGCGAAGAAGCGCCGCTTCAGCGCCAAGGGCACGCCGAAGGAGATCGACGCCTACGCAGTCAGGCGCTCGACTACGCCGAGCAGCTCGGCGTGACTGTCGAGGACGAAGTCGGCCTCTTCCCCCTCTTCGTCGTCGCCCTCTGGGTTCATGCCGCGGTAGCGGGCGGTCCGCATCCCCAGCGCGGCGGCGCCGGCGACGTCGGTGCGACGGAGGTCGCCGACGTGCATCGCCTCGCCCGGCTCCGCCCCCAGCGCGCTTAACGCCGCGGCGAAGATCCGCGGTGAGGGCTTGTAGTGACCGACTTCGTCCGAGAAGCCCCAGCCTTCGAAGTGGCCGAGCAGGCCCTCGGCGTCGAGCAGCTCCCGCAGCAGCTCGCCGCCGCTGAAGCCGACGTCGCAGACGATCCCGAGCCGGATCCCGCGCCGCCGCAGCTCCGCCAGGCACTCGTGGATCCCGGGGGCGAACTCGAGCGGGACCTCCCGCCCGGCACCGAGAAACGCCTCCGCGACCATCTCCCGCGCCGCTCCCTCGACTCCGAGGTGACGCACCAGCGCCGCAGCCGCCTCGTGCGGGGGCAGGTGCCGGCCCTCTGCCCAGGCCCGCTCCCAGTCGAGCCCGACCTGCCGCAGCCCCTCGACCAGCAGATCCGCCTCGACCTCGACCTCATGGCTCTGCAGCGCCATCGCGATCCCCTGCTTCCGCGCCTCCGTCATCGACCCCGGCGGGACGGTCGCGATCGTGTTCCAGAAGTCGAAGGTGACTGCCTTCAATCCTCGAGCAGTTCCTCGGTAAGGCGGAAGACGCCCGAAAGCTCCATGTCCAGCGCGTAGGCGAGGCGCCGGATCGTTCCCCAGTCGGCGTCGATCCCTCCGGTTTCGATCCGGCCCAGCTCTTCGACCGGGATCCCGGCGCGATCGGCGAGGTCCTGCTGCGTCAGCCGGGCGTCCTTGCGCAGCTGCCGGATCGCCTTGCCGAGGGCGATGTTGTGGACGTCGCGGGTCCTCTCCATCTGCACGGACGGTACTGCGCTGGTCAGCGTCTGCAACCCGTCAGACGCCGCCACGGAGCCGAACCAGTGCAAAGTCCGTATCCGTCGTGCCCGGCAGCTTGACCCAGCCGCCGAGCAGGATCCGGCCGTTGGCCTGCAGGGCGACCGAGCGGGCGGTGCCGAGATGGCTCCCGAAGCGGACGGCCACCTGGCCGTCGCCGCCGAAGCGGCGGTCGAAGGAACCGTCGGCGCGCAGGCGCCAGGCGTGGAAGGCGCCGCGGCGCGGGGTCGAGGGACTGCCGAGGGGTTCTAGGACAGCGACGATCCGCCGGTGAGAATCGTCGGCGATGTCGCCGGGGACGTACTGCTCGCGCATGGGATGAAAGGCGAACCCGCGCCTGCCGTAGGAGCGGTCCACCTGGCCCGTTGCGTGCACGGCGCCGAACGCGAGCAGGGAGCCCGACCGGCCGGCGAGGATCGCCCGTCCGCCGGCCTCGAGCGCCCCGGCGGACGCATAGCCCCCGGACTCGCGCACCGGAATGACCCGGTAGCCGCTGCCGGCGAAGGAGGTGTCGAGGCTCCCGTCCGGCAGCAGGCGTGCCATTGCGAAGCGGCCGGTCGTACCGATCGGCCGGTCCTTTTTGGGGAACCAGGCGCCGCCAACGAGGACGATCCGCCGGAAGCCGTCGATCATCATGTCGTCGGCCTCGTCGTGCTGATCCGGCGAGACGTTGATCGTGACCAGGCCGCCCTCGCTGAAGGAGGCGTCGGGCGAGCCGCCGCGGTCGAGGCGGAAGACGGCAAATTCGCGGTCGCCGCCTTCACCATGGGTCCCGGCGACCAGGATCCCGCCCTGCGCATCGGTCCGCACCGCATTGACAGCAAGCCTGGCGGGGAGGTCGGTCATCCCGTCGCCGCCGCCGAAGCTCGGGTCGAGGCGCCCGTCCGGCAGCAGCCGCGCGACCGCTCCCCTCCCAAGCGGTCGCTCCGGGTCGCGGGGGCCCGCGACGACGATGTTGCCGAAGGAGTCGACCGTCATCTCTTCCGCCACCATCCCGTCTTCGACGTTGCTGAAGACGATGCCGCCGTCGCCGAAGGCGGGGTCGAGGGAGCCGTCCTGCCGGTAGGCGGCGACCGCCAGCCTCACCCCGAAGGGGTGCTTGGCCGAGTAGCCGGCGAGGAGGATGCGGTCCCCGTAGGCGATGACCGAGCTCGCCCGGTCCTTGCTGCCTTCGTCGAGGTCGGTGAGGACGCGGCCGTCGCCCGAGAAGGCACGGTCGAGCCTGCCTTCGCCGGCGATCCGGGATGCCGTCGCGGCCGCGGGGAGGGCGAGCGCGGCCAGTGCGACGAGCAGCAGCGAGAGGCGGATCCTCATGGGGACAGGGTGACACCGGGGCCTGGCCCGCAAGGAGACAACCTTGGCCCGAGGGGCGCCGGGGCCGCGACGGCGCGGGCGCTCTACTCGGCCAGCCGGGGCGGCCAGTCGACGTCGTCCCAGCCGACGCCGGCTTCGAGCTGTTCGGCCAGCCACACCACCTGCCACAGCGGAACCTCGAGCCCTTTCGCCAGCCGTTTCATCGTCTCCCACTTCGGGTTCCGCCGCCCCTTCTCCAGCCGCGAGATCTCGCTGTTGCTGATCTTCACGTCCAGCGCCAGCTGTTCCTGTGTCTTCTCCAGCTGCAGCCGCAGAGACCTCAGCGTCTCTCCGATGACCGGATGCTCGGGCTCTTTGGGCGACAAGGCCCGCGGAAACAAAGTAGGCCTCGTCGCCCAGCTCCATAGAGTGAACTGCAACCCGTCACCGGAAAGAGCGGAACGTGCGGTTTTCGCACGTTCCGGTTGGAAGCCTTGAAGGTTCCGGATCGCCTGACTGACCTAGCCGGCCGACCGCGTCGATAGAAACGTCTCCATCCATGGTCCGCCTGACCCTCAACGACGATCTGAGGCGGCGACGCCTGACGGTCTTCTTCCGCGCCATCATCGCTCTGCCGTGCCTGATCTGGCTCGTGATCTGGGGCCTCGCCGCCGCCTTCGTCGCCTTCGTCAACTGGGTGGCGACCCTACTTAGGGGCAGATCCCCCGCCACGCTCCACGAGTTTCTCGCCAGGTACATCCGCTACACGACCCACGTCTACGCCTACCTCTACCTCGCCGCCGAGCCGTTTCCGGGCTTCAGCGACGAGCGGGCCTACCCGGTCGACGTCGAGATCGAGCCGCCGGCGCGGCAGAACCGCTGGACCGTTGCCTTCCGCCTCCTCCTCGCCCTGCCCGCGCTGCTGATCGTGACGGTCCTCGTCGGCTCGGGCAGCTTCCTGGACCTGCTGAGCGAATCGGGTGAAGGCCCCGGCTTCTTCGGCGCCCTCGTCGTCGCCGGGATCTTCGGCTGGTTCTACGCGATGTTCCGCGGCCGGATGCCGCGCGGCCTGCGAGATTTGGCCGCTTACGCGCTCTCATACGGCGCCCAAACCTGGGCCTACCTGCTGCTGGTGACCGGCCGCTACCCCTCCAGCGACCCGCTGACCGCGATCGGGCCGCTTCCGACCCGCTCGGATCCGGTGCGGATGGAGGTCACCGACGAGCTGCGCCGCAGCCGCCTCACCGTCTTCTTCCGGCTGGTCCTCGCCGTCCCGCACCTGGTCTGGCTGGTGCTCTGGAGCCTGGCGGCGGTACTCGTCGCGGTTGTCAACTGGTTCGCGACGCTTGCCATGGGCACCTCACCCAGCTGGGCCCACCGCTTCCTCTCGCGCTTCGTGCGCTACCAGCAACACGTCTCCGCCTTCCTCTATCTCGTCGGCAACCCGTTCCCGGGCTTCGTCGGCGCCCCGGGCACCTATCCGGTCGAAATCCACATCGACGAGCGCCGGCGCCAGAACCGCTGGACGGTCCTCTTCCGCGCCATCCTCGCTCTGCCGGCGCTGATGCTCGCCGCCGTCTTCGGCCAGCTGCTCGCGGTCATCGCCTTCCTCGGCTGGTTCGCGGGGCTGTTCACCGCCCGGATGCCGCTCGGCCTGCGCAACGCCGGCGCCTACGCCATCCGCTACAGCGCCCAGGCCAGCGCCTACCTCCTGCTGCTGACCAGCGCCTACCCCTACAGCGGTCCCTGCCACGAAGGGGCCCCGGATCTGCCGGTCCCCCCACCCGGCCCGGTGCCGGTCCCCGCGCCGCTCGATGCCTGAGCGGCTGCGCCCGGCCACGATCGCGCTGCTGGCCGGTACCGCGCTGTGGACCTGGGCGGCCTACGCTCTCTGGCACGCGACCCAGCTCCCCTCGCTCGACCTTCCCCAGCTCGACCCCCACCGCTACTTCACCGACTCGTTCCTCGAGCGCAGCTCCGACTACGAGCTCTTCCTCGGGTTCCTCGGACTGATCGGCTCGATCACGCTCGTTACCGTGCTCGTCCTCTACGCCTGGCACGGACCCCGCCTGGTCCGCGAGTCGGCCGCGGGCCGGGTCGGCACCGGGATGCTGCTGGCGATGCTCGGCTTCGCCGTCGTCTGGCTCGTCCAGGTCCCCTTCGACCTGCTCGGGCTCTGGTGGCAGCGCCGCCACGACGTCTCCCAGGAGGGTTACGTCCGGCACCTGCTGCTCGGCTTTCTCGGGCTGGGCGGGACCTTCGTCTTTCTCTGCCTCGGCATCGGGATCATGATGGGGCTGGCCGGCGTCCTGCGCCGCTGGTGGTGGCTGGCGGCGGTCCCCGCCTTCACCGCCCTCGGTCTGCTGTTCGCCTTCCTCAGCTCCTACCTGATCCCCGGCACCGAAGCGCTGCGCAGCCCGGTCCTCCAGCAGGAAGCCCGGGCCCTGGAGCGGATCGAGGGGACCGGCGAGTCGCGCCTGCGGGTCCAGGAAGTCCACCGCTTCACCGACGCGCCGAACGCGGAGACGGTGGGCCTGGGACCGACCACCACGATCGTCCTCTGGGACACCCTCATCGGCCACGGCTTCAGCCGCCCCGAGGTCCGCTTCGTCGTCGCCCACGAGATCGGCCACGTCGCCCACGACGACGTCCTCAAGCGCATCGGCTGGCTCGCCCTCTTCCTCCTCCCGGCCCTCGCCCTCACCGCCTACCTCACCCGCCGCCGCGGCGGCCTCGCCCAGCCCGAGGCGATCCCCGTAGCCCTCCTCGTCCTCACCGTCACCCAGCTCCTCGCCGCCCCCCTCCTCAACAGCGCCTTCCGCCGCGAAGAGGCCGCAGCCGACTGGGCCGCCCTCGAAGCCACCCGCGATCCCACCGCCGCCAAGTCCTCCTTCCGCCGGCTCGCGACCAAGAGCCTCAGCGACCCGGACCCGCCGTTCTGGATCGACGGCTTGTTCGGCAACCACCCGGCGATCATCGAGCGGATCGCGATGGCGGAAGCGTGGGAGCATTCTGCGCGATGATCCCCTCGTCGATGCGTGGCTGGGCACTGACCATCGCGGGGATCGCAACCCTGCTGCTGCTCTGGACGATGTCGCCGCTGGAGGACCGCATGCAGGCCCATGGTCCCGGGATGGTGACCTTCGAGCTGAGCGGCGGCCAGGAGCGAGCCGACGAGATCCTCGCCGAATGGGGCGAGGACGGCCGCGACGCCGCCCGCCAGCAGCTGTGGATTGATTACGGGTTCATGCTGGCCTACGGCGCCTTCCTCGGACTGGCCGGCGCCGCCGTGCGCGACGGCTGCCGGCGCCGCGGTCACGGGCGCCTTGCCGCGGCCGGCGGCATCGCCATCTGGCTCGGCCCCCTCGCCGCCGGCTTCGACGCCCTCGAGAACGCCTGCCTCCTCCTTACCGTCGGGGGCAGCGGGGCGCCGTTCCCCTCCCTGGCGACTGCCTTCGCCGCCTGCAAGTTCGCCCTGCTGGCCGGGGCGATCGCCTACCTGCTCGTCGGCATCGCGGGCATCCTCAGCCGCCGCAAAGACGACGAGCGGCCTAGCGTCGCCTGACCGGGCGCTAGAGGACCAGCCAGGAGCGCTTCGCCTCGCGGCCGACCGAGCTGCCGGCGACGGCGGCGACGTGGAAGACCTTGCGGCCGGGCCGCAGGTGCGTGTAGCGCTTCGGCGAGGCGCACGAGCGCCACTTGCGCAGCTTCGGCGGGACGAGCTTGCCCGTCAGGCGGCACATGAAGTGGACGTCCTGCCGGGGCGAGCGGAAGCGGAAGGTCGCGGAGCGCTTCGTCGTCCTCTGTCCGACCGAGGCAGAGAGGCGCGGGCGGCCGGGGTCCGGCGGCGAGTCGTACCACTGCTTGACGAACTGGCCGTCGGGGGTGAACTTCTGGACCCGCGCGCGCCCCTCCTCGGGGTAGGGCGCGGCCCTGTCGGCGACGTAGACGTATCCGGCCGGATCGGTGGCGACGGAGGTCGGGGTGTAGAAGCGGCCGTGGGTGCTCCCCGGTCCGCCCCAGGAGCCGAGGAAGGCGCCGGCGGCGCTGAACCTCTCGACGCGAGCGTTGGCCGTGTCGGCGACGTAGACCCCGCCGGTGGAGTTCGTCGCGATCCCATACGGATAGATGAACTCGCCTTGTCCTTTGCCGTAGCTCCCCCACTCCGTGACGAAGGCGCCGTCGGCAGTGAAGACGTCGATCTGGTTGCCGTAGGTGTCGGCGACGTAGACGAGGCCGGAGGACCCGGTGTCGACGCCCCAGACTTCGCCGAAGCCTTTGCCCGGCCCTTCCCATTTCGAGAGGAGCGTGCCGTCGGAGGAGAAGCGCTGGATCTCACGGGAACCGCCGAGGTAAACGGTCCCTTCGGCGCCGACGGCGAGGTCGTGACCGCTCGTGGCGCTCCACCGGCGCAGCGTCGAGCCATCGGCTCCGAGCACTGAGATCGTCGCCGCGCCGGCGTCGGCGACGTAGAGCGAACCGGCCGGGTCGGTGGCGATGCCGCGAGGCGCGAAGGGATTGCCGGAGGGGGCGAAGTCGCCGAAGTTGGCCAGCAACGCCCCGTCGCTCGAGTACTGCAGGACCGTGTGGCTCAGTGGGTCGGAGAGATAGACGTGCCCGGCACCGTCCGCCGCCAGCGAGAGCGGGATCGGCTCGAAGCCGACCGAGGCGCGAGCCGGCCCGTCCCCCGCAGCCGCCCCCACCTGCACACCGGGCGCGAAGACCAGCAAGAGCCCGAAGATCGCGATGCGCCTCCCCGGTGCCATCGCGGCCAAAACTAGCCCGCCCACCCGCCCGAACGCAACCGTCCCCCGAAAACGAAAGGATGCCCCCATGCCCCAACCCCGCCGCCCCAAACGCAAAGAACCCCAGGACTTCGGCTGGGTGATCTCCTTCGGCTGCAAAACCACCGGCACCCTCCGCCGCCTCAAAGTCGACACCGACCCCTCCTCCGACACCACCCCGATCGAGGTCCCCTGCCCCTGCGGCGAAACCCACCGCGTCACCGTCTCCCCCTACCGGCGACGGCGCTCAGCGGACGAGGCCTTCGACCTCGAGGTCAAGAGCTTGGACGAGCTGCGCTGAGGAAGTGGACCGCCTCGGCGAGCGCCTGGTCTCCGGGGTGCTGCGCGCAAAGCTCGACCAACGAGTCCACAAGTACCTCATAGCCCGCAGGGGTGCGCGAGAAGCGTGAAGAGAGCGCGATCACGATCCCAGCGTGCTGTCGACCGGCGGCGCCCCACTCGCCATAGAGGCGCATGAAGTCGGCGACGTTCTCACTGACGAGCGCCCGGCCCTCGCGAGCGGCAACCACCAACAGCTCTTCGTCGGCGAGCCCGCGCAACGGACTGCGCTCGTCGACTCCCTCGGCGTTCGCACCCCGCTCGCGCAGCGCTCTCGCCAAGCGGGCGGGGTACATCTCATCCAGCAGCAGTTTCACGCGCCGAGCAGGATTGACTCAGTCGCCGGTGAGTGAGTCGTAGTGGGCGGTTTCGCGCTCGTGCAACTCGATTCTGGCCTCGATCTCCTCCGGAAACTCGGCCGCGTAGCGGAGCGCCACCTCAACCCGGTCGGGAGTCAGCGAAAGCTCCTCGGCGAGCCGCTCGGCAACCTGCCTTCCACCCCCGACCTGGCGCGCCGCAAAACAGAGCTCCCAGATGTCGGGACCGCCCGCGAGAGCGGCGCGCCGTCCCGACGGCCCCGAACGGAAGACGATCCCCGGGTGAGACTCGGCGCGGTCTCCCTCCTCGGCATAACGGCGCAAAGCATCGGAGAGCCGCTCCCCCCGCGCCTCGGCCCGGGCGCGAATCCGCGCGGCCGTCTCCCGATTCATGCGCACCGATACGTTGGCAGTCTCGGCCATCTGTTGACAACGTAGCACAACGTCCGCAACTTCAGGAGGGGTGGCAGACGGGATTCGAACCCGCGACCGCCGGCACCACAAGCCGGAGCTCTACCAACTGAGCTACTGCCACCGCGCCGCCTCCAATTTAGCGGGCTGGCTAGGCGACGGCGGCGAAGTCGCCGGACTGCTCGCCCTCTGCCGTCGGGGCGCCGCCGCGGGAGAAGTCCATCTCATCGTCGAGCGGGCCCTTGCGGAGGAGGCGGATGTCCTGGGCGTAGTTCTGGTGCAGGCGCCAGGGGCGGGCGGTCGCCTGCTTGGGGAGCTGGTCGAGGGCGCGGAGGACGTAGCCGGATTTGAGGTCGATGAAGGGTTCGAGCTCGACCGAGGGATCGGGCGCGCGGGGGGTGGCGACGCGGTAGCCGTGGGCGTCCATGTGCTTGAGGAGGCGGCAGATGTAGTCGGCCACGAGGTCCGTCTTCAGGGTGAAGGAGGCGTTGGTGTAGCCGAGCGCCATGCACATGTTGGGGACGCCGCTGAACATCATCCCCTTGTAGCCGACGGTCTCCGAGAAATCTTTCTCCTTGCCGTCGATGAGGACCTGGATGCCCCCGAAGGTGAGCATGTTGAGCCCGGTCGCGGTGATGATGATGTCGGCCGCGAGCTCCTTGCCGGACTGGAGGCGGATTCCCTGCTCCGTGAAGGTCTCGACGTGGTCGGTGACGACCTCCACCCTGCCACCGCGGATCGCTTTGAAGAGGTCGGCGTCGGGTACCGCGCAGAGGCGCTCATCCCAGGGGTTGTACCGCGGCTTGAAGTGGGTGTCGATGTCGTAGCCGGCGGGCAGCAGCGGTTCGAGACGCTTGCGAAGGATGCGCTTCGAGAAGTCGGGCCGGCGCCGGAAGAGCGTGTAGCTGCCGTGCAGGACCAGGACGTTCTTCCAGCGCACCACGGCATAGGCGAGCTTCTCCGGCAGCAGGCGCCGCAGCCGCTGGGCGAGCGGGTCGACGGCCGGCCGGGAAACGACGTAGGTGGGCGAGCGCTGCAGCATCGTCACGTGCCCGGCCCGCTCGGCCATTGCCGGCACCAGCGTCATCGCCGTCGCGCCGCTGCCGATGACGACGACGCGCTTGCCCTCGTAGTCGAGGTCCTCGGGCCAGTGCTGGGGGTGGACGATCTGCCCCTCGAAGCGCTCGCTGCCCTGGAACTTCGGCGAGAAGCCTTCGTCGTAGCGGTAGTAGCCGGTGCAGCCGTAGAGCCAGTCGCAGGTCAGCTCGACCGGCTCGCCATCGCGCTCGGCGCGGATCCTCCAGCGCGCCTCGGCGCTCGACCACTCGACGGCGAGGACCTTGTGCCCGTAGCGCACCTTCCCCTCCACCCCGTACTCGCGCGCGGTCTCCTCGATGTACTCGAGGATCGACCCGCCGTCGGCGATCGACTTTTCCCCCAGCCACGGCTTGAACGAGTAGCCGAGGGTGAACATGTCGGAATCCGAGCGGATCCCGGGGTAGCGGAAGAGGTCCCAGGTCCCCCCGATCGAGTCGCGCGCCTCGAGGATCGCGTAGCTCTTCCCGGGGCAGTTCCGCTGCAGGTGGACGGCGGCGCCGATGCCGGCAAGCCCGGCGCCGACGATGAGGACGTTGACGTGCTCTCGCTCAGTCGACATGGGGAAATCTCCTACTAGCGTTCGAGGCGAGCGAGGAGGTCGCTCGTCATCGGGGTGGACTTGAAGAGGCCGCGCTCGGCGCCGGCGCGCATCTGGCGGCGGACCGCCCGCTCGACCAGGCCTTTGGGGATGAAGCGCATGGCAGCGTATGCGCGGGCGCCGCGCTTGGTCGTGGCGAGGTCGCGAGCCGGCTTGCCGTAGATGGCGCGCACGATCGTCTCGACCGCGGCGCTCAGCGGCTCCGGCGGCACCATCCCCTCGAGGCCGATGCCAGCGCTCTGGCCGGCGTCGTGGATCGGGGTGCGAATGTAGCCGGGGTAGACGGTGGTGACGGTGACCTCGTCGCCGAGCTCTGCACGCAGCTGCTCGGAGTAGCCGACGACGGCGCGCTTGCTGGCCCCGTAGGCGGTGGCGAAGGGGACGGCGAGGTGGGCGAGGCCGGAAGAGATGTTGACAACGCGCCCGTGCGAGGCGCGCAGCGCCGGCAGCGCCGAGGCGGTGACCCGCCACGTGCCGAGCAGGTTGACGTCGAGGACGCGGAGGACATCGGGGCCCGGCTTTTCGGTCGCGCTCTGCGGCAGGCCGATGCCGGCGCAGTTGACGAGGGCGTCGAGCCCGCCGCCGAGGCGCTCGACCGCGGCGGCGACGGCGGTGTCGACCGAGGCCTGGTCGGTGACGTCGCAGACGATCAGGTCGTCCTCGCCCTTGAGGTCGAGCCCGACGACCTGAGCCCCACGCTCGCGCAGGGCCCTTGCGGTCGCCTCGCCGATGCCGCTGGCGGCGCCGGTGATGATCACGCGCTTTCTCACGAGCCGAACTGTATCAACAGTGTGTTGAGAGCGTCAACATCTTGTCGAGACGCTCGACGCAGAGTAAGGTAGGAGCGATGGAGGCGACTTCGAAAACCGGCACGGCCCTTAAAGCACGCGGTCGCCGCGGCACCCGTGTCAGCGGCGACGATCGCGAGCGAGCGATCCTGGAGACCGCCGGAAGGCTGCTGGAGGAGAAGCGCCTGAGCGAGATCTCCGTCGACGACCTGGCGCGCGGGGCGGGCATCTCCCGCCCGACCTTCTACTTCTACTTTCCCTCCAAGGAAGCAGTCGTGCTGACGATCGTCGACCGCCTCGTCGCCGATGCGGCAGAGAGGCGGGGAACGGCCCTGGCACCGTTGGCCGAAGGCAACCCCGTCGCCGCCCTGCGCAAGGCGCTGGAAGACCTCTACGGCACCCTCCGCGAGCATCGGCCGGTGCTGCTGGCCCTGGCCGAAATGCGCTTGACCAGCTCCGAAGCCCGCGACCTCTGGTCGCAGGTGATGGAGGACTGGGTCAGCGACGCATCCGCCGTGATCGAGGCTGAGCGAGCCCGCGGGGCCGCCCCTCCGGGCCAGCCGGCCCGCGACCTCGCGATCGCCCTGGTTCAGATGAACGAGCGGGTCCAGTACGGGACCTTCGCCGAGGAGTCCCCCTCGCTCGCGGACGAGCGCGTCCTCGACGTCCTCATCGACATCTGGATCCGGGCGATCTACGGCAGCCGCACCCCTAGGTAGCGAGCCGGGGAGCGATCTCCCGCCCCATCAGCGCAACAACGTCAAGATCGCGGTGGAGCAGGTGCTGTCCCATGATCCGGATCAGGCCCGCGGCCTCCAGCTCCTGCAGCTGCTCGACCGCCTCCTCGACGGTGCCGAAAATCGTGCTCGGGCGCAGGGCAGCGATGAACGCCTCGCCGTCGCCGCCTTCGCCTTTCCACTCCGACAGACGGGACGCCCGGTCGAGCAGCTCATCCCGATCCGCGCCGATCAGCCAGCCGGTCATCATCGAGAGCGGCAGCGTCGCCGGGTCGCGTCCCTCCTTTTCGCAGGCCTCGTCGAGGCGCTTGCGCAGGTCGGCGATCTCCGCCGCCGTCGACATCACCGTGTTGTACTCGTCGGCCCAGCGGGCGCCGATCCGCAGGCTGCGCGGCCCGCCTTTGGCGCCGAGGATAAGCGGCAGCGGCCGCTGCACCGGCTTCGGCAGCGCGTCGAGCTCGTGCGTCCAGTAGCGCTTGCCGACGAAGTGGAACGGCCCCCCGTCCCAGTGGCCGCGGACGATCTGCATCTGCTCTTCGAGCGCCTCCATCCGCGGCCCGATCGGTGGCAGGTCGAAGCCGTAGAGCTCATGCTCGCGCTCCCACCAGCCGGCGCCGATCCCGACTTCGACCCTCCCGCCGGATACGTGATCAGCGGTCACCGCCGCCTTCGCCAGGACCGCGGGGTGGCGGAAGGTCGCCGGGGAGACCATCGTCCCCAGCCGCAGCTTCTCCGTCGTCGCCCCCAGCGCCGTGATCGTCCCCCAGGCATCGAGCGAGCCGCGCTCGCGCCGGTCGTCGACCGAGAGGTAGTGGTCGGAGCGGAACATCGTCCCGACCCCGTGCTCTTCGCAGGCCGCGGCCAGCGCCTGCCAGTCCTCCCAGGTCACGTCCTCCTGGCCCTCGACCATCAGGCATACGTCCATCCCGCCCCCTCTACCCGGCGGCGACAATTTCAGCGAAGGCCTCGAAGCCCGGGGCGGTGCGCTCGACCAGCGCCGCCTCCAGCTCGGCGGCGCGCTCCGGCAGGGCGTGCGCCCCCTCGTCGCCGAGCGCCTCGCAGGCTTCGGCAATCATCGTCGGCTCCTCGAGCCAAGCCTCGACAAGGGGGTAGTCGGCCTCGGGATGGAAGAGGACGCCCCAGGCGTTGCTGACACGAAAGGCCTGGCAAGCGGTGCGGCCGGAAGAGGCGAGGTGCTCGGCACCGGCGGGGAGGTCGAAGCAGTCCCCGTGCCAGTGGAGGACCTCGGCACCGGGCGCGAGTCCACCCAGCAGCGGGTCATCGGGGTCGGCGATCTCGACCGGGGCGAAGCCGACCTCCCGCTCTCCCTCCCGTACCTCGGCCCCCAGCGCCCGTGCCAGCAGCTGCGCTCCGAGGCAGATCCCCAGCACCGGCATCTCCCGCTCGACCGCGGCAGCAAGCCACTGGCGCTCAGTGGCCAACGCCGGAAACCGCTCGACTTCGTCCACGTTCATCGGCCCCCCCATGACGACGGCGCCGGCAACCTCGTCGTGCACGGGCAGCGCCTGGCCGGCAAGCGGTTTGACCACATTCACCCGCAGGTCATGACAGGCGTCGAGGATCCGGTGCGGCCCCTCCCAGGGAACGTGCTGGACAACCAGCAGGGTCGGACGCTCGTCCAGGGCCATGGCGAGCCAGGCTAGCCTCCGCCACTGGATGGCGCAGCCGACCTTTGCCCCATCAGGGTGTGGCAGAAATCGGATACGCGGTTTGTCGGTGGCGGCGCTCGCCGCCCTACTGCTCGGCGCGGTCCTCATCACCGCCTCTGCCTCGGCCGTCGGCCCCTATCCCGACCTCGGCCCGTGCCAGGTCTTCCCCGACGCGCCGGCGTCGCTCTCGCCGCGCGCGGCGTCGCTGCCGACCGAGGCCGCCTGGAACCAGGACGTCTCGAAAGCGCCGCGGGACCCGCGCTCGAACGCCTACATCGCCTACATCCATGCCCACGGCGGCGACCACCTGCACCCGGACTTCGGCTCGCCGCGCGCATATGGGTTCCCGTACTCCGTCGTCGGCTCCGGCCAGCGCAAGCTACCGATCCACTACACGGCCTACGGCGACCAGAGCGACGCGGGGCCGTTCCCCGTCCCGGCCAAGGCGCCGGTCGAGGGCGGCAACCGCAGCGACGGCGACCGCCACGTGCTCGTCGTCGACCGTGCCGGCTGCAGGCTCTACGAGCTCTACCGCGCCTTCTACGTCGCCAGGCCGCACCCGCACTGGAACGCCGATTCAGGGACGAGCTGGGACCTGCGCTCCGCCGCCCGCCGCCCCGACGGCTGGACCTCGGCCGACGCTGCCGGGCTGCCGATCTTCCCCGGGCTCGTCCGCTACGACGAGGTCGCCACCGGCCACCTCAACCACGCGATCCGCGTCACCTTCGAGAGCACTCGAGACGCCTGGGTTCACCCCGCCTCCCACTGCGCCGGCAACACCTCCGACCCCGCCGCCCCGCCGATGGGCCTGCGCTTGCGCCTCAAAGCCGGCTACCGGCTCGGTCGCCTCCGCGGCGCCGCGAAAACGATCGCTCTGGCAATGAAGCGCTACGGCCTGATCGTCGCCGACAACGGCTCCAACTGGTTCTTCTCCGGCAGCAGCGACCGCCGCTGGGACGACAAGGTCCTGAGCCGGCTGAAGCGGATACCCGGCAGCGCGTTCGAGGTGGTCAAGAGCAAGGCAACTCCGCATTCATGCTGATTTGCAGCCATTGGATTGGGTACTTGAGCCAATAGGGACCCCCTGAGGAGAGAGGAAAATGGCTCAGACCAAATCCAAACCGAGTTCGAAACCCAAAGCGAAATCGAAACCGAAATCGAAAAAACCGGCGTCGTCAAAAGCTGCGAAACCGGCGTCGAAATCGAAATCGAAATCGTCGAAACCCAAAGCGGCGAACTCGAAATCAAAAGCGAAAGCGAAATCGTCGAAAAGCAAAGCGAGCAAACCGCGGAGCTCGAGCAACGGGGCCAGCGCCTCGAAATCAAACGGCTCTTCGAGCAAACACTCCAACGTCGAGGCGGTCAAAAACGCGGTCGGCGGTGCCGGCCAGGCTGTGGGCAAAGTCGCGAGCAAAGCGAAAGTGCCGCTCGTCGCCGGCGGGGCAGCGATCGCCGGGGCTGCGGGCGGGATGGCTCTCGCCACTTCGAAGAAAGGCCGCAAGAGCGGCATCAGCAAGGCCATCAACCGCAGGCCGAAGGTCAAGGTCAACACGCCGAAGATCAAGGTCAGCGGCAAAAACATGGCCAAGGCAGCCAAAGAGGTAGGGAACTTCAGCGCGCAGGTCGGCGAGCTCGCCACCGAGCTCCAGCGCGCTCGAGAGTCGGCGAACGGGAACGGCAGCAAGCACCGCTCGCCGGTAGAGGTCGTTCTACAGGGGCTCACCGCGAGGCGCTAGCGCCGGGCCGGCCCTGAGGACATGGCTGCGACCGCGCGTACGGGACGCGCGGTCGCCGGCCCATTCACTGCTTGTCCGCTTCGCCTTCTTCCGCCTCACGTCGCCGGCGCTGCTCCACTTCCCGCGCCACGTCCTCGGCGTCGAAGTCCTCGGCTTCGGCCGGATGGACGATCCACTGCGCCACCGACCAGTCGACCTTGACGTCGCGATAGGTGACGCCCTCCTCGGGCTCCTCCGGGATGTTCTCCCGCTCGACCTCGGCCTCGGTTTCGTGATCGGGTTCGCCGTAATAGGTGACCTTGCGTTTCTTCGGGACCTTCCCGAACGTCACCTCCCGGGCCTTGACGGAGGTGAAGAAGTCGAGGTCGGGACGACGGCCACCGCTCACGCGGCAGCCGCCTTCTCGACGTCATGGACCGTGACCCGGCCTTCGGCGCCGGTGCCCTCGACCTCGTCGATGTCGACCCCGTGCTCCTCGGCCTTGCGCAGCGCCGCCGCGGTGGCGTTGTGCTTCGCGGCCCGCCGCTGCCGGCGCCGCTCACCCAGCTCCATTGCTTTGTGCGTCGCGGCGAGGCCGAGGTCTTTGGCCTCGTCGGCCGCGGCTTCGCCGATCTCTTTGGCGACGAGCTTGGCGATCTGTTTGGCGATCCCGCCCCCGCCCGAGCCGCCTTCGCCGCCGTTGCCGCCGCCGTTTCCTTCGCCGCCTCCGCCGTTGCCGCCACCGCCACCGGCCAGCCCGGCGAGACCACCGAGGGCACCGGCCCCCTGGCCGAGCCCGCCGACCGCCTGGCCCGCGCCTTCGCCGAGCCCGCCGACGGCCTGGCCCGCGCCTTCACCGACCTGCCCGACGGCTTTGTTCGCGCCTTCGCCGACCTCGCCGACCGCTTTGCCGGCACCGCCGCCGACGTCTTCGACCGCTCCGCCGGCGCCTTTGCCGACGTCTTTCACCGCACCGCCGGCACCCTCGCCGACGTCCTCGACGGCGCTGCCGGCCCCTTTGCCGACGTCTTTGACGGCACCCCCGGCGCCCTCGCCGACGTCTTCCACCGCACTGCCGGCGCCTTCGCCGATCTGACCGACCGCTTTGTTCGCCCCTTCGCCGACTTCGCCGACGGCTTTGCCGGCACCCTCGGTGACCGGCTGCAGCGCTTCGGTGATGTTGCTCAAGACGTCCGGATTGCGATCGAGCGTCGTCAGCACACGGTCGATGATCGCGGTGACGTGGTCGAGCCGCGCCCGCATCAGGGCCTGCGCTTCGACGCCTTTGATGTTGAGTTCGACCTTGCCCAGCTCGACGTGGACGCCGACGCTCAGTTTCACCAGGTCAAGCACTTCCGCGTGCAGCGAGACCCGCGCCATGAGGTCGTCGAGCTCGAAGTGGATCTCGTCGACCTTGACGATGGGGACATCGACGATGACGTCAGGCTCGTCGGTATCGCTGATTTCGACCGGGTCAATGACCGTATAGTCTTCGTACATCTGCTCGGGCCGGGTCTTCTTACCGCCCTGGTTGCGGATCCCGGCCTGCCGCTCATCTCCCTGCTCTCTCGCCGCCCGCTCCTTCTTCGGGGTCGGGCTTTTGTTGCGCCCGCTGCCCTCGGTGCTCTGGCTGACTTCTTTTTTCTTGCCTTTGCTTTCGGCTTTTTTCGACTGCGACCGTTTCCGACTGCCTTTGGATTTGGTCTGCTGGGCCATCCCACACCTCTCCTCGCTTGCGCGGTCTCGTCTTCCCTTAAGGACTTAAGGAACTTTTTCCCGATGCGACAAGCGGCAAACGCCGCTGCAAACGGAAATCAGCGGCCGCGCCGCCGGCCGCCGGAGACCAGACGCCAGGCCCAGCCGAAGACGTAGAGGACCGCGAAGGAGATAGCGAGGCCGATCGAGCCGAGCAGGAGGAGGAAGAGCACGAAGGCGAGAATCGCCAGCGGGACCAAGAGCAATTTCACGCCTGCGTAGTCTTGCAACGGAAATGCTTGCGACGGCGGCAGTCCTGCAGGTGGTGGTGGCGCTGGCCGGCGCAGGCGGCGGCAATCAGGCGGTGGCGACGATCGGCGACGGCCTGGCGCTGATGGACACCCGCCGGCAGATCGAACGGACCGGCTCCGCGGAACCGCACCCGGCTGCGAAGAAGGCGAGCCTGCCGACCCCCGAGGAAATTGCCGCCGACCCCTCGAAGCTGCCTCCCGCCTCGGCCGGCAGCAACGGGACCCACGTCCCCCACACCTCCTCACTCGGCCGCGACCAGATCTTCGCCCACCGCCGAGGCGCCGGCGGTTCCAGCGCGATCCTCCTCACCGGCGTCGCCCTCGCCCCGACCGACGCGCCGGCAGCGGTCGCAGGCGCGATCGACGCCGCCAACACGATCGTCGGCCGCCCCTACGTCTGGGGCGGCGGCCACGCCTCCTTCTACGACAACTCCTATGACTGCTCCGGCGCCGTCAGCTTCGCCCTCTTCGGCGGCGGCCTGATCCCGCGACCTCTCACCTCCGGCGACCTCATGCATTGGGGGGCGCCGGGGCCAGGCAGGTGGATCACCGTCTACGCCAACCCCGGCCACGCCTTCGTCGAGATCGCCGGACTGCGCTTCGACACCGTCGGCGACGAACAGGGGACGGGGCCGCGCTGGCACCTCGCCACGGTCTCGACCGCCGGCTTCGTCGCCCGGCACCCGCCCGGGCTCTGACAAGTGACAGGGCCGGCCTCCGGTCGAGGCCGGCCCCTGGTGGCTAGTTGCCCTTCGCGATCGACTCGACCGGCACTACCCGCTGGGTGTGAAGATCCATTCGAAATCACCCCCTTTCCGGCTTCGTCAGAAGGACTGGTTAGTTTTGGTGCAGCGGATTCCAGTATTGAAGCCGATTTCAGCAACTGGCGGCGAAACTGTGAACAGTCCGTCCAGTAACCGGATACGATCAAGTCCTCGCCAGTAATCAGCCCGCGACAAGGAAGAAGCGATGTCGACGAAAACGCAGCGCCGGAAAGCCACCCAAAACCGCATCAAGGCGATGAGCCACCCGTTGCGTGCCTCGGTCCTCCGACTACTCACTGAGCGCACTGCGAGCCCAGCCGAAATGGCACGAGAGCTGGACGAGGAGCTTTCGAACGTCAGCTACCACACCAAACAGCTGGTCGAGTTCGAATGCGCCGAGCTGGTCAGCACCCGGCCGGTTCGCGGTGCCCTCGAGCATTTTTACCGTGCGACGGAGCGGCATCTGATCGACACCGAGGAGTGGGACGAGCTCGACCCGCTGGTGGCCGAGGACATCCTTTGCGACATAGTGCAGAGGAGCCTCGACGATTTTGTAGCTTCCCGGCGCGCCGAAGTCATCGGCGCCGACGAGCACTTCCACCTGACGCGGACCCTCCTGGTCCTCGACGAGGAGGGTATGCAGGAAGCGATGGAGGCCCACGAACGCGCCCGTCTGGAGATCGTCGAGATCGAGGCCCGCAGCGCCGCCCGGATGATCGAGTCCGGAGAGGAGGGGACCAACGTCTCCAGCTCTCAAGGCTGCTTCAAGTTGCCGCGCCGTCAGCGCGGCTGAGCGCTACCGCACCGGCCGCGGGAAGCGCATCCGCACCTCGGTCCCCTCGCCCTCCTGAACGATGCGCAGGTCCGCCGATAGGCGGGCAATGATCGAAAGGCCGAGACCGAGGCCGTCGACCGAGCCTTTGCCGAAGCCCTTGCCGCGGTCACGGACGCGTAGCTCCAGCCAGTCGGTCCCGCAGCGGGCGGAGAGCTCGACGACGCCGGCCTCGCCCGCGGCCCCGGCGTACTTGACGGCATTGGTCACCGCCTCGGAAACCACCAGGGCCACGTCGGCGGCCAGATCCTCCCCCATCCCCTGCCCGCGTGCGAACTCCGTCGCACGGCGTCGCAGCACCGGGACCGAGGCCGGCTCAGCCGGCATGACCAGGTTCACGCGGAGAGCCCGTGACGGCAGGTGGACACGCCGTTATCCTCGGCGATCCAGCGGTCGGACGTAACCCTGCAGAGGCGCGGCCGGGCCAGGCCGGCCCACGCCCGGCAAGTTCCGTACTTGCCCACACCAGGGAATGTGGCCGTCCTGCTCAAGCCAGGTGGACAGGTTGTCGATGAAGGCGGATCAGGAGCGTTCCCAGCGCTCGCCTACAGCAAGGAGATCGCCTATGCATCACGTCACCCGGAAGCGAGCGCTTGCCGCGCTCGCCGGCCTCGCCGCCGTCGCCCTCGCCGCCGTCGCCTACGCCTACTTCACCAGCACCGGCTCTGGCACCGCCACCGCCAAAGTCGGCACCAGCTCAGCCGTCACCCTGAAAGGGACGGTCGCCGGCAACCTCTACCCCGGAGCCTCCTCGCAGGTCTCGTTCACGGTTGACAACCCGTCGAGCGGCGCGCAGCGGGTCGGCACCATCACGCTGACCGGGATCACGGTCGACGCCGGCCACTCGACCTGCAGCACCACGATCAGCGGTGGCAACCCCGACTTCACCATGCCGGCCGTGGCCGTCAACGCCACCTTCCCCTCCGGCAACGGACAGGCGGTGACGCCGAAAGGCACGCTGACGATGAACGACACGGGCGTCAACCAGAACGCCTGCCAGGGCGCCGAACTGACTCTCGCCCTCTCCAGCAACTAGGCGATCTCGCCGGGACCCGATGCACGGGTGGTGCGAGACGGGGCGCTTCCGCGCGACCAGGGCACTTGTTGCCCTGGTCGCCGCAGTCGCCTGTCTCGGCGGCGTCGCCTTCGCGGCCGGCATCTCCGAGCAGAGCCGCCCACATGGGAAGAAGGCTGCGCACCCACCGCGGAAACAACGCCAGGGGCCGCCGCGGCCTCGCTTCATCGAAGTCCCACCGAACGGGGGCGTCGATCCCGATTCCCAGTTCCGGTTCCACGTCGCACCGCCCGAACAGCAAGGCACTGGGCCCGGCCCGGGGCCAGGCGGGCCGGCGACAGATCGCTGGCGCCGTTTCGAATGCCGCCTTGACGGCGGTGAGTGGCACGGATGCGCGTCGCCCTATCTTCTTCGCGGGCTCCAGCCCGGTATCCATTCCTTTGCCGTCAGGGCTCTGAACCGCCGTGGCTTCGAAGGGGTCGTGGCCCGCTATCGCTGGGCGCTGCTAGAGCCGATGGAGTTCTCCGTCGAGCCCGCGACCGGCTCGCTCGAACAGCTGATGCCTGGAGCCCCGGCCCAGCCGCTGCCGGTGCGGATCAGCAACCCGAACCCGGCACCGATCGAAGTCACGAGCCTGACCGTCACGGTGTCTTTGGAGCCCTCGGCGTGCCCCGCTGACCCCAACTTCGAAGTGACCCCTTCCAGCCTCAGCCCGGCCGCGCCGCTGACCGTCCCGGCCAGCGGATCCGCTGGCCTGCCGACCTCGACGGCGACGGCGCCGGCCGTGGCGATGCGCGAACTACCGGTCGACCAGAACGCCTGCCAGGGCGCGACCGTCCACCTCGACTTCAGCGGCGAGGCGCGGGGGTGAAGCGCGTCCGCCTCAGCGGCGTCGGCGGCTGCCTCTTCGGAGCCGTCGTGCTGGCGCTCGTCGGTAGCGCCATCGCCTACTTCACCGCCAACGGCACCGGGAACGCCACCGCGGCCGTATCGAAACTGACGGCGCCGGCGATCACCGCCGCCACCCCCGCTGCGGGCGGCGCGGTCACGCTCGCCTGGAGCGCGATGACGCCTCCCGGCGAAGGTGTGGTGATCTACTACGTGACGCGCGACGGCGGCAAGCCGGGCGGCAACTGTCCCGACCAGACCGGGCCGACTTCGGTCACCACCTGCACCGACGGGGCCGTCCCGATCGGCGAACACACATATGAAGTGACCGCCCTCTGGCGTTCCTGGCAGGCGACGAGCGCCGGGAAAACGACGAAAATCACCGCTGGCGCGGCGGTTGCCTTCACGGTCTCGGCAAGCGCGAGCAGTATCACCGCCGGCGGTTCGACCAACCTGACGATCGCTGCCAAGGACGAAGCCGGGAACACCGTCACCACCTACGCCGGCTCGCACTCGCTCGTCTTCTCCGGCGCCGCCGCTTCTCCCGGCGGCACTAAGCCGACCGTGGTCAACAGCTCCGGCACCGCGGTCGAATTCGGCACCGCGACCGCGCTCAGCTTCACCAACGGCGTCTCCACGGTCTCCTCGAGCAAGAATGGGGTGCTGAAGCTCTATGGGGCGGGATCCCCCAGCATCGTCGCCACCGAGGGGTCGATCACGACTTCTGCCCCGCCGACGATCACCGTCACGGCGGGCGCGGCCGCCAAGTTCGCCCTCTCCGTCGCCACGGCGACGCCGACCGCGGGGGCGATCGACGAACTCACCACCACCGCCCAGGACACCTACGGCAACACGGCGACGTCCTATGCCGGAGCCCACAGCCTCGTCTTCTCCGGCGCCAGCGCCAGCCCCGGCGGCAACACCCCGACCGTCAGCGACTCCACCGGCGCCAGCATCGCCTTCGGCGCCTCCACCTCGCTGAGCTTTAACGCCGGCGTCGCCAAAGCCGGCGAAGGGAAAAACGGCGGGATGAAGCTCTACAAGAGCGGCTCGACCAGCGTCCAGGCCACCGAGGGAACGATCACGACCCCCACCGCGCTCAGCGTGACCGTCGCCCCGGCATCCGCGGCGAAACTCGTCCTCACCTCCTCGACCCTCACCCCGGTGGCAGCGACCGGGTTCAACCTCACCACCACCGCCCAGGACGCCTACGGCAACACCGCCACCGGCTACACCGGCGCGAAGAACATCACCTTCGCCGGTGCCGCCGCCAGTCCCAGCGGCGCGCTGCCGACGGTCGTCAACAGCGCCGGCACCGCGATCAACTTCGGCTCCGCGACCGCGCTCAGCTTCACCAACGGCGTCGCCACCCCGGCTTCCTCGATAAACGGTTTCACGAAGCTGAACAAGGCCGGCGCGACGGCGATCACCGCCGGCGACGGCACGATCTCGACGCCGGCCTCCCTCGCCCTCACCGTCTCCACCGGAACGGCATCCCGCCTCGGCCTCAGCGAAGCGAAAAGCAGCGCCGGAACGATCGGAAACCCCTGCCTCTTCACCTGCACGATTACCTCCCTCGGCAACTCCGGCACCGTCAAAGCGAAGGTCGCCGTCACCGACAGCGTCGGCAACACGGTCTCCAGCCTCGGCGCCGCCAAATCCATCGCGGTCACCTCCACCGGCGGAACCATCGCCGGCTCCCCGCTCACCACCCCGGCATCCGGACCCGCCGTCTCCGCCACCGAATTCACCTACACGGCCCCCGCCACCGGCGCCTTCACGAACACCATCACCGCCGCCTCTGCCGGCTACACCAGCGCCACCGCAACGGCGAGCAAATAGACTCTGAGAGGAATCGCTCACGGCTTCCGCGAGCCGTCAAACAGAACTTCTCAGACAGGTACACCCCCGGCTGGATTCGAACCAGCGACCGTCGGATTGGAAGTTCAGCCGGAAGGTGTCCAGCAGGCCGGATCTGGCCTGTTTAAACCAATTACGTCCAAGGAGTTCAGTTGAGCTCGGTGGAGTCGGGGACCAATTTCGGGACCAAGTTTGGCGCCTGCCAGCCAGCGCCTCGTCCCCGCGCTACCGTTTAGAGCCATGGAGGCATCCGTTGACTTCACGATTGCATTTGACAGCCCGGACGAGGCGGGATGGATCGTCGCGCGCGTGCTCGAGGTTCCGGGCGCCATGAGTCAAGGTCGCACCCGCGAGGAAGCCCGGGAGAACGTGCTCGACGCACTCCAGACGGTCCTGACTCCCGACGAGGAGCTCGCCGGCGAAGTCGCCATGGCAGACCGGGAGCACCTGCGGTTTACTGCCGCGGCGTGAAGCGCCGCCACCTCGAACGCCATCTTGTATCCCAGGGCTGCCGAGAGGTCGGCGGTTCCAAGCACGCGAAGTGGCGCGGCCCTCGGGATCAGGTCTCAGCGGTGCCCCGGCATAACGAGATCGGACCTGGCTTGGTGCGAGCGATCTGCAAGCAGCTTGGGGTGCCGGCTCCCAGGAACCCCCAGTAGCCACACCGACACCCCATACTCGCGGCTAGCACCCGTACTTCTGTGCCAGCACGACCACCACATTGCCTTGAGGTTCGCTCTGTTCGCAAATGGTGTAGTGCGAAGGGACCACGATCCCGAACGTCGTGTCAGTGTTTTCAGCTCTCGTTTGGTAGCCGGCAGCGCTGAGGGTTACCTTCGCCTCTGGCAGGCGCATCCCGATGACGTCCGGTACTTCCTCTGGTGCCGGTTCAGATTCGCTCGCTGCCGCTGCTGCGCTTTTCGCTTCAGCCCTCTGCCTAGCTCTGACAGCGGCCTTCTTGGCGGCCAGTCGAGAAGCCCGACTTGCTTCTTTGGCCTCCCGCCGGGCTTCGGCCTGGGCCTTTTGGACTTCGAGTTCGGCCTTTTCTTTTTCCAGCTTCAGTTCTTCAACCTTGGCCGACGTCGCCGAGCTTTCCTGATCAGATGCTGCGGTGCTGGCCGAGTCGCTGCCACTGCCACAGGCTGCAAGCCCAAGCATGAGAGCACCGACGACGAGACCGCTCAGTAAGAATTTCAATTTAGGCATTCTCCCCCGTTCCGAAATAGGACCACGACGGTATGGGGCGGGCTCAGAAGGTCAAGTCTTTGCAAGAGCGAGCTACTAGAAATTGCGCCAACGCCTCACCCCGATATATGAATTGAAATCCTTATCTAGCGCCCCCGGCTGGATTCGAACCAGCGACCGTCGGATTAGAAGTTCAGCCGGAAGGCGTACAGCAGGCCGAATCTGGCCTGATAGAGCCAATCACGTCCAAGGAGCTCGGGCTGAGTTCGCTGGAGTTGGGGACCAAGCAACGTCTGCCTCAAGCCATTGCGATCTGCGGTCAACGCAGGAACATCGAGACGCTCCGCCAATGCAAGACAGGCTCGATCCTCAGCGGATCAGTTGGACCTCAGCCGCCGCCAGCGAAAGTCCTTGGCGTCTCGTGACGGGCCGAAGCCGAGCGACCGCCACGCAATCAGCAGCGGTCAGCGGCTCGATCGACAAGGCTCGACGCGAACCTTCGGCCCGCCGCAGTTCCACAGCGGCAACCTCCGGATCTTTTCCAGCCTCGGCGAGCTTGGATAGAACCTCAGCCCAGTTGACAACGCTCACGGCGGCTCCCTTCCCAATTGCCTTGATGACGACCGACGCACCATCCTCTGCATGGAGGACCGCCATCAGAGCCGAGGCGTCGAGGACCGACGCCGGAGGAGTCTCAGCCACTGCGGCGCCGGCGAATCGCCGACTCGCCACTCTCAGCCGCTGCTTCCGCCCGGCGGTCAGCGATCAGCTCGTCGACCAAGCTGCGATCAGGCGCAACGTCAGCGAAAAGCCCCCGCATACGCTCCGCCGCGGCGCGGCGCCGTTCAACCTCGGATTTGGTGAGCTTGGTCACGTGGGCCATGTTCGGATGGTATCGGCCGGCCAGGACCCCTACCCCTCGCCATCCGCCGCCTGGAACGGCCCGTGCTCTGCCTCCAAGGCGACGATCTCCTCGTCGGAGACCTCGCGCTCGTCTTTGCCGAGCATCCCTCGCCACGAGGTGGTCTCGTTGTGATCGGGCTGCTCCATCACGAGATCGTGGCAGACAAATCGGCGAGGACTTAACCTGACCCCACGGCTCACCACAAGCGCAAGCGACCCAAGCATCGCCGAGGGGCTGCCTTCTCTGCAAGCCGCAGAAGCTGACGGCCAGCGTCAAGTCGAAATGGCGCACGAGCCGTCGCGATTGGATCTCGCACGAGCGAGCCGCAGGGTAGATACCAGGATCGGGCCGCCCTGGGAGCGCAAAGACGCCCCCGGCTGGATTCGAACCAGCGACCGTCGGATTAGAACTTCAGCCGGAAAACATCCAACGGGGCGAATCTGCTCCAGGGAGCGCGATCCTGTCGAGGGAGTTCGGCTGAGTTCGCTGGAGTCGGGGAGCAATTTCGGGACCACGTTTTCAGGCGGCTGGCCGACGCCCCCCCCCATCGCGCTACCGTCTATTGCGATGGAGGCATCAGTCGACTTCACGATTGCGTTCGATAGCCCAGACGAGGCGGGCTGGGCTGAGTTAGCTGGAGTCGGGGACCAAGTTTCAACCCCCCGAGGAGCGTGGTGACGACGCGGACCGGGCGTCATGAATCGCGAGGATGAAAACCCGATCGGTGTCCTCGTCGTAGCTATAGAGCAGAAGCATCCACGTCCACGGCCCCAGCACGAAACGAGCAGGCACCCACCTTCCGCCAAGCTCCGGGCCGGACAACGGGAAGGTTTCGAGAACCCGCAGAGAGCGGACCACTCGGTTCCAGGTGTCGGCTGGAAGACCAAGCCTTGAGATGGCCTCATCCACGTCCCGCTTCGCTCGCGGGCTGACGATTACCCGCGCCACTCAGGCCAACTCGTCGAGCGAAATGCCTTCCCCGCGCTTGGCTTGCGCGAGGCCCTCCTGAGTGCGCTCCCAAGCGCCAGGAATTGCGTCGAGGATTTCCGTGATGCGGCCGGCATCCGGGTCTGCATCATCCAACGCAGTCGAGAGAAGCGACCGAGCGAGGGTTCCCTCCTGTACGTGAGTCCGCTCCGCAAGCCGCGCCAGTTTTTCGGCGTGATCTTCGTCCAAGGTCACATTGATTCGCTTGGGGTTTGCGGCCATGAATTACAGGATTGCACAGACCTACACGATTCGTGCTTAGGCGCTTCCAAGATAGGCGGCGATAGACTTTCGCTTGTTCACAGCGGCGCGACGTTGTCGAGGCAATGTGGGCCACATCCGTGGACACACTCGAATTCCGCACGGCAGACCCTTTAGACGAAGACGTGAGCGGCTTGGTCCGCCTCCACCTGGAGTTCGGACGTGCCTCCAGTCCGCCTGAGGACGCCCACGCCCTTGAGGTCGACGAGCTGCTCGACCCGTCGATCGTGCTTTTCGCGGCTCATTCCGACGACGAAATGCTTGCCGTCGGAGCCCTCAAGGAGATCGATGACGACCATGCCGAGGTCAAGACGATGCATACGGTCGAGTGGGCCCGTGGCCGGGGAGTCGGACGGGCGATGCTCGATCATCTGCTGGCCGAGGCGCGTCGGCGGGGCTATCGTCGCGTCAGCCTGGAGACGGGATCGATGGATGTCTTTGCGCCTGCCCGATCTCTGTATCGCGGTGCAGGGTTCTCCCTCTGCGATTCGTTCGGCGATTATCGACCGAGTCCGAACAGCGTGTACATGACGCTCAGTCTCGACGAAGCGGTCTGAGATCGATTTGCTCCTAGTGCGGTCGACCGTAATCGGGTCCGCCTCCGAATGTACGCCCCCGGCTGGATTCGAACCAGCGACCGTCGGATTAGAAGTTCAGCCGGAAGATGTCCGAGGGGGCGAATCTGGCCTGATAGAGCCGATCACGTCCAAGGAGTTCGACTGAGTTAGCTGGAGTTGGGGACCAATTTCGGGACCAAAGTTTTGCGGTAATGCAGTGCGGCGGATCTGAAAGTTCCAGCTGACCGCCCGCCTTTGTTTCCAGTTCCTTTTCCGCTATCCCGAAAAGTGCTCGGTGAAAGGTAAAATGACGCCTTCACCATTCGTGTAAAAGCCCGCTGCCTTACACCAATTCGAAGCGGCGCAGGATACAGCCTTAAGTTCATTGGACGATTTACCTGGATTCGCTGGTTTTTCAGCCGTCCAGCTAGTTCCGTTCCACTTCTGCGCCATCGCGAAAGTTCCTTGCCCGATCTTATTGTAAGCGCCTGCCCCCATGCAGAAGGTGTTTGAGGTGCAGGAAACTCCTTCCACCCATCCGAAGTTGGTTTCTGCGGGAAGTTTCACGCTCTGCAGCGACCAAGAGGTGCCGTTCCAGTGCATCGCGAACGGCAACGGTCCGTTAGATGCGTGATACACCCCGACGGCAACGCAGAAGGAGCTGCTCGTACATGACACTGCTTCGGCAGACGCGCTGAGCGCTCCGGCCGGATTCGGCGTCGTCTGGGTGGTCCAGGTCGTTCCGTTCCACGTCATAGCAAGCGTAACTTCGGTCCCGCTCGAGGTCTTACTGCCCACGGCAACGCAGTGGGTCGAGGACGTACACGACACCCCTTTCAGCTTATTCGGAGTCCCAGGGTTCGGCGGCGTTTGCGTCGACCAAGAGGTTCCGTTCCAACGCATTGCGATGGTTTCCCCTGCGCCATTTCCAACCGCAGTACAGGCGGTTGAGGACGTACAGGAGACTCCGTCGAGGTGATTTTCGGAAAAGTTCGGATTGGGCGTGCTGACCAGAGTCCATTTCGTGCCATTCCAATGAGCCGCATACGTCCATGATCCTCTTTCATAATCCCCTACAGCGACACAAAAGGAGCTTGACGTGCAGGATGCGCCGCTAATGATGAGATCGGCTTCGGGAAGGCTCCCTGCGCTTGACCAAGATGAGCCGTTCCAGTTGTAATAAGTGCCGTAGGAGTGAATAGTTTCTTCGAACCCTTCGATCGTGTACCAGCCCGGAGCGCTGCAGAAGGAGCTGCTTGAGCAAGAAACGGCTTCCAAACGCGTCGCTTCTGAGAAAGCTGGAGGCGTCAAGGTTTCCGAGGCCCAACCGAGTCCATGCGCAGATGCAGGGACCGAGAGCGCACTTACCAGGACCAGCGCAGCCACCAACCGTCGCATGTGGACCTCCCGCTTGTTTCGGAATTCACCCTGGTCGCGATTCGCTGCTCGCAGACCGGAACCGGGACGGGCAATACCTTTACCAGCTAAGCCAATTTACTGCAAGAACACCTGAGTTCTCAATCGAGTTGGGGCGATGCTGCTGAGCTGTCGCTAGACCAAGCGAATGACCTGGGGGAGCTTTCGCTCGGACCTTCTTCGGGCACGGAGGCCCGGTGAGTCGCGGGGCGCCGGACAGCTGGAGGTGAACGCACCCTAGCCAAAGGATTTCGTAAGAAGTAGCTCTTGCTGATTTCGCCCTCTAAAGCGGTTTCTCAGTCAGCGCCCCCGGCAGGATTCGAACCTGCGCGCTTCGGATTAGAAGTCCGATGCTCTATCCAGCTGAGCTACGGGGGCAGGGGATCAAGGTTAGGCGGTGGACGGGCGGCTCGCTTAGGATCCGGCGATGGCGAAAGTTGAGGTTGCGGGGCGGGAGTTTCATTACGAGCGGGGCGGGTCGGGAGAGCCGCTGCTGCTGATCCAGGGGATGAGCGGGACGCACGTCGCCTGGGGGCGGCCGTTTCGCGAGGCCTTGGAGGAGAGCTTCGAGGTAGTCGCTTTTGACAACCGCGGGATCGGGCTCTCCGGGCCGGTCGAGGGGCCGTTCACGATCGTCGAGATGGCTGAGGACACGGCAGGCCTGCTCGACGAGCTGGGGCTCGACAGCGCGCACGTGGTCGGGATCTCGATGGGCGGGATGATCGCGCAGGAGCTGGCGCTGGCCGAGCCGGGACGGCTGCGCTCGCTGACGCTCGGCTGCACCTACTGCGGCGGGCCCGGCTCACAGCTGATGCCGCAGGAGAACGCGCAGAAGCTGGCGGAAGGGCTGCAGTCCGGCGACCGGGAGAAGGCGATCCGCGCCAGCTACGAAGTCAACCTCTCCCCCGGCTTCCGCGCCGACGAGGACGCATACGCTGCTTTCCGCGAGATGGCGATCTCGGTGCCGGCGCGGAAAGCGACGATCGAATTGCAGGTGCAGGCGATCTTCGGCCACGACACCAGGGGCCGCCTCGGCGAGATCGCGACGCCGACGCTGATCATCCACGGCACCGTCGACGGCGTCCTCCCCTTCCCCAACGCCGAGCAGATCGCCTCGCTGATGCCGCGCGCCCGCTTCGAGCCGCTCGAGGACGTCGGCCACATGTTCTGGTGGGAGCAGCCGCAGCGCTCCGCCGAGGTGATCCGCGAGCACGCCTTCGCGGCGAGCAGCGCGTAACGACGAAGCGTCGATAAGGCCCCCAGGAGGGGCGCAATCGACGCCTCGATCTACGCCGGCGCTTCTTCGCCGACGACTTTCGGCCGCTTTTCCGGCTTGCAGGCCTTGGGGTCGAGCTTGCCTTCGACCTTGAAGACGTAGTCGGGCTGCGGTGAGGCTTTGAAGTCCTTGACGACCAGCTTCACCGCTGGATCGTTCTTAACCCAGGCGAAGACGGGGAACTGGTACGGGTTGGGGACGCCGGAGTTGTAGGGGCCGGTGTCCTGGGTGTACTGGCTCAGCACCAGGTAGTCGTAGTCGCCCTGGTTGACGAGGGCGCGCAGGCCCTCGCAGGTGATCGGCAGGCGGTTCGACCCGTTCGGGCCGTGGACACCGATGTATTCGACGTGGTTGGTCGCATCGTTGCCGTAGAACCCGTACTGGCCGAAGATGATCTGGCTGGAGCCGATGATCCCGATCCGCTGGTCGTGCAGCTTCTGGGTGAAGACGTAGGCGTCCTTAGGCCCGCCTTCGCCGAGGAACGGGTCCGGGTTGACGTAGTGCTGGTCGGCGTACTGGACCTGCTGGGCGCGCCCCAGCACCATCGCCAGCAGCAGCAGCGCCACCGCCCCGCCCGCGACCGCGGCGCGGCTGAGGCTCCACCGCGTCCGCGCCAGCGACAGCGTCGCCGGCGCCCAGACCAGGCACAGCGTCAGGAAGACGGTGCCGACGATGTAGGAGGTGAACCAGCGCGGCGTCGTCAGCACCGTGATCGCGAAGACCACGGTGAGGAAGAGCAGCGTCTGCCAGGCGCGCTTGTCGGGCGCCCGGATCGGCCGCGCCAGCGGCAGCATCGCCATCGCCAGGACCAGCCCCGGCACCAGGTAGCGGGTGTTGGTGAAGAACCCGGTCGGGGAGCCCTCCTGCCCCGCCGCCGTCAGCGGCGTGAAGACGTAGACGACCGCGGTCAGCAGCGAGGCGACGGCGATCACCTGGAGGATTCTGTTGCGCGAGCGCCAGGCGATGTAGACGGTGGCGCTGACGGCAAGGATCAGGATCAGCGGCCAGAGCGGCCCGAAGGCGTTGTCGAGCTCGGGGAAGAACCAGCGCCGGTAGATCGTCGGGTCGGTGATGTAGTCGATGACCGCGAAGCGTGGGCGCGGGTCGAGCGGCATCTGGTCGGGCTTGGGCAGGTTGAGCGGCCCGAACTTGGTGATCGGGATCGGGTTGCCGCCGGTCTTGATCGCCGCCCGCAGGTACCAGTAGCCGCCGACGACGAGCATCGGCAGCCCCATCACCCAGGCAGTGGTCCAGCGCCGGCCGCGGCCGCTGAAGACGATGACGCCGAGGGTGATCGCGACCACCGGCACGAGGAACGTGGTCTTCACCGAGGCGGCTAGGCCCGCCGCGATCCCGGCCATCACCAGCGGTCCCTTGTCGAGCAGCGGCGCGTCGCGCTCTGGCGTGTCCTGCACCGCCCCGGCCACGGGCGCTCGCCGCTGGTGGCCGTTGATCAGGAAGGCGGCGAAGGCGAGCAGGAACGCCAGTCCCATGATGTCGTTGCGCGCCTCGCCGGGCTGGGTTTCGATCATCACCCCGGCGTCGAGGACGATCGCCGCCGCGACCAGCGTCGCCGGCCCGACCTTGTAGGGGCGGCCCATGCACCAGGCGGCGAGCAGCCCGATCGGCAGCCAGACCATGTTCTGCAGCGGCGCCAGCCAGTCGCTCTTGAAGAGAACGATCGTCGAGGCATTGATCAACTCGGTGCTGGCCGGGTAGAACCAGGCGGCCAGCCGCAGCGGGTCGGTGAAGTGGAGGTGGACCGTCGAGTGTTCCTGGGCGATGAATGCCGAGAAGGGCATGTGGTACCAGGTGGTGTCGCCGCCGAACATGCCGAAGTCCAGGCTCGACTGGGTCGGAAAGGTCCACTCGGCCACGGTCCAGGAGGCGACGCCGAGGGCGATCAGCAGGGCGATGTTCTCGACCCGGGGCGCGGCCACCTCCAGCCCCTGTCCGCCCGCTTTCGAGCGCCCCAGCGCCGCGGCACCGAGGCCGGCCCCGATGCACAGTAGGACGATCCAGCCGAAGTAGAGAGCGCTGAGCGAACCGAGGATCTGGAGGCAGACGACGAGCATCGCCACCGCCAGCGTGGCCTCGGCGAGCCGTGCCAGCGCGCCGCTGAATTCCGGCACGATCCAGCGCCGCAGCCAATAGCCGCCGAGGGCGAGGGCAGCGACGATCCCGATCAGGGCGAGACAGCCGGCGATGTAGGAGCCGAAGGAGGGGGCCACGAAGGCCCGGATGCTATTCGGCGCGCCCGGCGGCCACCGCCGCGGTTAGAACCGCCCCTATGCCGCAGGGGCGGGGATGCTGCAGGCGACGCCGGTGCCTTTCAGGCCGCAGTAGCCGTTGGGGACCTTGTGCAGGTATTGCTGGTGGTAGTCCTCGGCGTAGTAGAAGGGCCCGGCGGGCTCGATCTCGGTCGTGATCTCCTCCCGCCCGGCCTCGCGCAGCGACCGCCCGTAGGCCTCGCGCGCCGTCTCGGCGGTCGCCTTCTGCGCGTCATTCACGAAGTAGATCCCGGAGCGGTACTGGGTGCCGACGTCGTTTCCCTGGCGCATCCCCTGGGTCGGGTCGTGCTCCTCGAAGAAGACCTTGAGCAGGTCGGCGTAGGAGACCACCCGTGGGTCGAAGGCGACCATCACCGCCTCCGCGTGCCCGGTCTTCGCCGAGCAGACCTCCTCGTAGGTCGGGTTCGGGGTCGTCCCGTTCTGGTAGCCGACCGCCGTCGTGTAGACGCCGTCCAGTTCCCAGAAGAGGCGCTCCGCCCCCCAGAAGCAGCCGAGCGCGAAGTAGGCGACCTCGATTCCCTCCGGGAACGGCGGCTCGAGCGGTGTGCCGAGCACCGCGTGGGTGGCAGGTATCTCGAAGGCGCGCTCGCTGCGCCCGGGCAGCGCCTCCTCCCGGCTGACCATCTTCGTCTTCTCCGGGTGCATCATCGTCATCAGCTTTCCGAGTCTGTTCATAAGCCAGTTCCTTGCTTTGGCCTCCTATGTAGAAGGTAGCGTCTGCGCATGGCCTGCTTGGTGGTCCTGCTCGCCTTCCTCTCGCCGCGGCTGGCGCTGTTCGCGATCTTCCTCTTCTCCGACCTGCTGAGCCGCGCCTTCGACAGCTGGTTCGTCCCCCTGCTCGGGTTCTTCCTGCTGCCCTGGACGACGCTCGCCTACGCGCTGATGTGGTCGTCCAGCACCAACGAGGTTGCCGGCTTCGAGTGGTTCATCGTCATCCTCGCCTTCCTCTTCGACCTCGGCTCCTACGCGAGCCGGGGCCGGGCGCGGCGGGACTGACGAGCAGCTACTGCTCGACCGGGTAGGCGACCCGGATCTGGCGCTTGGAGAGAACGAGGAACGGGACCTCGGTGGTCTTCCCGTCGGCGAGCGAGGACACCCGCGCGTTCGTCAGTGGCACGAACTCGAACTCACCCCGGTTTAGCGAGTCGGAGAAGCGGCTCTGGTAGCCGGCGGGCGGCAAGGTCAAGTCACCCTCGATCAGCTGCCGGTCGGTTTCGAAGACGGCACGCTCGACCCGGCGCCGCTCCCGCGACTCCGTCGGATCATCTACCTGGCTGCCGAATAGCTCGTCCATCTAAACCTTCTCGGTTCGATCGCGGAAGAACTTGATCCGGGCACTACTGAGCCGCATGCTCGGCGGCTTTCTCCCGGGCTTCGGACTTCTCCTCGAGCGTCATCGCACCGGGGTGGCCGTCGCCGGGCCAGGGCGAGAGGACCATCAGCAGGCGGGCGTCGGAGCGGGCGACGACGGTCCGTCGCTCGCCGGGATCAAATTCGAAGAGGTGGCCGGCGCCGGCGCTGGCGGGGTCGGAGCCGGCCTCGGTGATGACGTTGACCTCGCCGTCGACGACGATCACCCGCGCCCGCTCGTGCACCTCGTGCTCCTGCAGCTCCTCCCCCTCGGGCAGGTGCAAGAGGATCGTCCGCGCGTCCTCAGCCGACGCGAGAATCCGCGGCTGATGCGCCTCTACCTCGACCGTCTTCAAATCCCAGCTTTCCATCTACAACCTCCTTCACCCGGGGACATCTGAAGCTCTCCCTACCCGCAGACCCTGAGGATCATCCTCCCGTGGACAACTGGGATCACACAGACGGAGAAATCGGGGTGCCCGGATTCGAACCGGGGACCTCCGCCACCCAAAGGCGGCGCGCTACCAGGCTGCGCCACACCCCGTCTGAGGCAAGTGTAGGTTCTGGGGGCGATGGCGGAGGTGCTTCCTTTCAAGGCGCTGCACTACGACCTCGGGAAGGTCGGCTCGCTGGATGCCGTCGCGGCGCCCCCTTATGACGTGATCGACGCGGCGCAGCGCAAGGCGCTGCTGGAGCGCTCGCCCTACAACGCGGTTGCGATCGACCTACCGAAACCGTTCGACCCGGCCGATCCCGACAGCAACCCCAGCGGCGACCCCTACGCGGAGGCGGCGGCGCGGATCGAGACCTGGCGTGCCGACGGCACGCTGGTCCAGGACGAGGAGCCCTCCCTGTGGGCGCTGACCCAGGACTACGTCGCCCCCGACGGCAACAGCTACAGCCGCAACGGGATCCTCGCCCGGGTCCGCGTCGAGGACTACGAGAGCGGCTCCGTCCGCCGCCACGAGCGCACCCATCCCGGTCCCCTGCTCGACCGGCTCGAGCTGACCCGCGCCAGCGGCTACAACCTCTCCTCGATCTTCTCGCTCAGCACCGAGGACGCCTGGCCGCTGGTCGAGCCGACGCTCCCGGACCAGCCCTGGGGCGAAGCGCGCGACGAAGACGGCACCGTCAACCGGCTCTGGAAGGTCGAGGACCCGGCCATTCACGCAGCTGCTACCGAGTGCCTCGCCTCCGCCCAGCTGCTGATCGCCGACGGCCACCACCGCTACGAGACCGCCCGCGCCTTCCGCGACGAGGTCGGCGGCGAGGGACCGCACAACTACACGCTGATGTCGCTGACCGGGCTCGATGACCCCGGCCTGCTCGTCTTCCCCACCCACCGCCTGCTTTCCGGCTTTGCCGACGATCCCGAGAAGCAGCAGCGCCTCGGCAACGGCCTGCGCGAGCTCTTCGAGGTGGAAGAGGTCGCCCGCGAGGAGATCGACCCGGCGAACGAGCACGGCGTCGGAGTCTTCGGCCTCTACGACTCCTTCCACAAGAAGGCCTTCCGCCTGCGGCTCAAAGACCTCGGTGAGGTTGACCGTCGCCTGGAGGGCAAGCCGGAGGCCTACCGCCGGCTCGATTCGGCGATCCTTGAGACGCTGGTCCTGAAGGGCCTGGCCGGGATGAGCGACCACGACATCGACGAGCGCGACGGGCTCGAATACGCGAAGAGCGTCGATGCGGCGCTGGCGATGGTCGACGACGGCGACTACGACGTCGCCTTCATCCAGCGGGGCGTCCCGGTCGAGCAGGTGAAGGACATCTGCAACACCGACGCGGTGATGCCGCCGAAGTCGACCTTCTTCTTCCCCAAGGTAATGACCGGGTACGCCTTCAACCCGGTGCGCTGACGTGGTCAAGATCTACACCAAGAAGGGCGACGACGGGACCACCTCCCTCTGGTACGGCGGCCGCGTTCCCAAGCACCACGGCCGCACCGACGCCTACGGCACCCTCGACGAGGCCTGCTCGCTGCTCGGCGTCGCCCGTGCGCTCTGCGGGCCGGAGCAGGCGGAGCTGGCCGCCGACATCCTCCGGCTCCAGGACGACATCTTCGTCGCCGGCGCCGAGCTGGCGACCGCGCCGGAGGCGGCGGGGCGGCTGGAAGACGGCGTCAGCCGCACCACCGAGGAGATGGTCCGCGAGCTGGAGGCGCTGATCGACCGCTACATGGCTCGGGTCGAGCTGCCGCCGAAGTTCGTCATCCCCGGCGGCAACCAGCTCTCCGCGGCGCTTGACGTCGCCCGCACCGTCGTCCGCCGCGCCGAGCGCCGCATCTCCGAACTGAAGGAAGCCGGCGAGATCGAGGGCGAGACCGTGATCCACTTCGTCAACCGCGCCTCTGACGCTGTCTACGCGATGGCCCGCTTCGCCGACGCCGACGACCCCGCCCTGTTCGAGGGCCGCGGCAAGGGCTGAGCGTGCGGATCGTTGCCCGCCGGGTCGAGGGCTTCGCCCACGACGTCGAGATCGAGGGAGGACACCAGCTACGGGCCGATGAGCCGGGCGCGGCGGGTGGGACCGACACCGGGCCGAGCCCGACCCGACTGCTCGGCGCCGGCCTCGCGAGCTGCATCGCGATCACGGTCGAGATGTACGCGCGGCGCAAAGGCTGGGACGTGGGCGCGGTCGAGGTCGACGTCGAGATGGGCTACGACGGACCGGTGCCGACCAGCTTCGAGGTCGGCGTGAAGCTGCCCGGCAAGCTCGACGACGAGCAGCGCCGCCGGCTGCTCGTCATCGCCACCAAGTGCCCCGTCCACAAGGTGCTCGCCGGCGAGGCGCACGTCACCGTGACCGAGCGCCTGGAGGCGGCCTGATGGATCTCGGCCTGGCCGGCCGCGCCTGCGTCGTCACCGGCGCCAGCAGCGGCATCGGCCGCGAGACGGCGCTCCAGCTCTGCGCCGAGGGGGCGAAGGTGCTGCTGGTTGCGCGCGGCGAGGAGCGGCTGGCGGCGGCGACCGAGGAGGCGGCGCGGGCGGCGGAGCCGGCCGGCGGCGCGGCGGCGGCGCTAAGCCTCGACGTCACTGACGACGACGCCGGCGAGCGGATGCTGGCCGGCTGCGAAAAGCGCTTCGGTGCCCTCGACGTCCTCGTCAACAACGCGGGCGCAGCCAGGTGGCGCGACCTCGACGAGGTGCCGGACGAGGACTGGCGCGCCCAGTACGAGCTGAACGTGATGGCGCCGCTGCGGGCGATGCGGTCGGCGATCCCGCCGATGGTCGAGCGCGGGTGGGGACGCGTCGTCAACGTCTGCTCAACGGCCGGCAAGCGTCCGTCGGCGGCGATGGCCGAGTACTCGGTCGCAAAGGCGGCCGAGCTCTCGCTTTCACGCCTCTTCGCCGACCGCTACGCGAAGACCGGCGTCCTCGTCAACGCCGTCGCCCCCGGCCCGGTCGAAGCGGAGATGTGGATGGAGCCCGGCGGCCTGCTCGACCAGTCGCTAGAGATCTCCGGCGCCGAGAGTCGGGAGGAGGCGCTGGCTGAAGCGGGCTCCAAGCGCCCGATCGGCCGCCTCGCGCAGCCGGAGGAGATCGCCGCGACGATCGTCTTCCTCTGCTCCGAGCGGGCCTCATACGTCACCGGCGCCGCCTGGTCCGTGGATGGAGGCACCGTCCAGGTGATCATCTGATCGGCCGCTCGGTAGAGGCGGCGGTGCTGCTGCCGCTCTACGGCTGGCCGGACGACCCCGGCCTGGTCTTCACCGAGCGCCGCGCCGACCTGCGGCGCCACGCCGGCGAGATCTCCTTCCCCGGCGGGCGCCGCGACGAGGGCGACGCCGACCTGCTGGCGACGGCGCTGCGCGAGGCCGAGGAGGAGATCGGGCTCGACCCCGCCCAGGTCGAGGCGGGCGAGGCGCTGCCGGCGATAAAGACCTTCGTCACCAACTACCTCGTCCACCCCTTCGTCGGCCATGTCCCCCACCCGGGCCAGCTCGACCTGCGGCCGAACCCGACCGAGGTCGAGACCGTCCTCACCTTCTCGCTCGAGCTGTTGCGCGAGGGTTACGAGATGCGCCGCCTGGTCCGGCGCGGCGTCCCCATTCACACCCCGACCTACGAGGTCGAAGGCCACCTCATATGGGGAGCGACCGCGCGGATCCTGGCGGATCTACTGCAGCGCCTCGATTAGTTCGTCGACTTCTCCGGCTGGGGGACGATGCGGATATAAGGCTTGGGCGACTCCCAGCCCTCGGGCCAGAGCTCTTTCGCCTCGTCCTCTTTGACCGAGCCGGAGATGATCACGTCGTCGCCCTGCTGCCACTGCGCCGGGGTCGCCACTTTGTGGTTTTCGGTCAGCTGCAGCGAGTCGATCACCCGCAGCACCTCGTCGAAGTTGCGGCCGGTGGTCATCGGGTAGACGAGGATGAGTTTGATCTTCTTGTCGGGCCCGATGACGAAGACGTTGCGGACCGTCTGGTTGTCGGCGGGGGTGCGGTCGCCGGGATCGCCGGAGACGTCGGCCGCGAGCATCCCGTAGGCCTTGGCGATCGAGAAGTCGGCGTCGCTGATGATCGGGTACTCGACCCTCGCGCCCTGCGTCTCCTCGATGTCGCTCGCCCACTCCTCGTGTTTGTCGAGCGGGTCGATCGAGAGGCCGGCGATCTTGACCCCACGCTTCTCGAACTCCGGCTCGATCCGCGCCATGTAGCCGAGCTCGGTCGTGCAGACCGGGGTGAAGTCCTTCGGGTGGGAGAACAGGACCGCCCAGGAGCCCTCGATCCAGTCGTGGAACTTGATCCTGCCCTGCGTGGTATCGGCCTCGAAATCGGGTGCTACGTCACCGAGCTGTAGAGCCATTTTGCCCGCTCCTCTCGCGTTTCTTCCTCTATTACCTAAATCCTTATCGGAGTTTAGCTATTTGCTTTCACCGGCCGACGAGGATGCCTTCGGCCAGAGCGGCCAGATCGTCGCCCTCCTCCACCACCCGCGCTGGGATCCGCCACGTGCGCGAGGCGTGGCGGACGACCTCCGCACCCTCCTCGGTTCCCTCGTAGACCACTCCGCGAATCGGGGTTTCGACCAGGTGTTCGAGCAGGCGCTCCAGCCGCGGGCCGTGGATCGCCGCCAGCTCCTCCTCGCTGCCGCCGCAGTTGCCGAGCAGGAGGACGAGGACGGCGACGTCACCGACCAGCTCGAGGATCGTCCCCGGCCGGTCGGGATCCGCCTCGGCCGGCTCGATCCCCGCCGCCTCGATCTCCCCCAGTCCCTCGGTGCGGCGGCTGGTCCCGCGCACCGCCCAGCCCTCCGCCAGCAACCGCCCGCCGAGCTCGCGGCCGCGACAACCGCAGCCGACGATCAGCGCCCGCGCCACTCAGCTCTCTCCGAACGGGCCGCGGCCGCGCAGTCGCAGACGCTCGTCCTCGGCGACGCTCGCGTGCAGCTCCTCCTCGGTCATCTCCGGCACCCCGCGGCGCCTCCGGATCTCGTTCTGCGCCTCCATCATCTGGCGCACGTCGTCGATCTCGTTCTGCGCCTCGACCTCGGGCGAGCGGGTCGGGACCCAGTCGACGAGGCTCGCCGAGCTGCCCGGGTAGAAGTGCCCGACGACCAGCAGCACGGCCACCATGAAGGCCAGGATTCCCAGGGTGCCGAGGATGAAGAGCACGCGAGAAGGATACGGTTCGTAGCCGTGCCCGAGGCCTACCTGATCGAACCACTGCGCACCCCGATGGGCGCCTACCGCGGCGCCCTCGCCGGCGTCCGCCCCGACGACATGGCCGCGCACGTGATCGCCGCCGTGGTCAAGCGCAGCGGCGTCGACCCGGAGCGGATCACCGACATCTACTTCGGCGCCGCCAACCAGTCCGGTGAGGACAACCGTGACGTCGCCCGGATGGCGGCGCTGCTGGCGGGCCTGCCGCAAAGCGTTCCCGGTGCGACCGTCAACCGCCTCTGCGCCTCCGGCCTGGAGGCCGTAAACAGCGCCGCCCGCGCGGTCAAAGCCGGCGAGGGGGACTTCTACCTCGCCGGCGGGGTCGAGTCGATGAGCCGGGCGCCATGGGTGGTCGAGAAGCCCGAGCGCAGCCTCCCCCGCGGCCCGCAGACGATGCACGACACGACGCTGGGCTGGCGGATGATCAACCCGCGGATGGCCGAGCTTGGTGTCTCCACCGAAGCGATGGGCGAGACCGGCGAGAACGTCGCCGAACGCTACGGCGTCACCCGCGAGGACCAGGACGCCTTCGCCCTGCGCAGCCACCAGCGCGCGGTCGCGGCGACCGAGGCCGGCAGGCTGGCCGAGGAGATCGTTCCGATCGAGGCCCCACGGGACCGCGAGAGGGTTCTGGTCGAGGCCGACGAGGGGCCGCGCCCCGACGCCTCGCTGGAGAAGCTCGCGAAGCTGCGACCGGTCTTCCGCGAGGGCGGCACCGTCACCGCCGGCAACGCCTCGACCCTCAACGACGGCGCCGCCTGCCTGCTCGTCGCCTCCGAGAAGGGTGCCGAGGAACTCGGCGCCGAGCCGCTGGCGCGGGTCGTCGCCACCGGCGTCGCCGGGGTCGACCCGGCCTTCATGGGCGTCGGCCCGGTCAAAGCGGTGCCGCGCGCGCTCCAGAACGCCGGCCTGACGGTCGACCAGATCGACCTCGTCGAGCTGAACGAGGCCTTTGCCTCGCAGGTCCTCGCCAGCGCCCGCGAGCTCGGCATCGACGAGGAGCGACTCAACGTCAACGGCGGCGCGATCGCCCTCGGCCACCCGCTCGGCTGCTCCGGGACCCGCCTCACCGGCACCCTGATCCGCGAGCTGAAGCGGCGCGGCGGCAGGTTCGGAATCGCCACTCTCTGCGTCGGCGTGGGCCAGGGGCTGGCCACCGTCTACGAGGCGGTCTGAACGCTTAAATAGGGTGTTGAAGGTGCAGATGCAGAGGCGACGACTGCTGACGATTCTCTCCGCCGCGCTTCTGGCGCCGGCCCTTGCGCTGCCCGCGGCTGCCGCCGCCTCCGGCGGTGCCCATGCTTCGATCATCGGCGGCAACTCGGCGACGATCGAGCAGTTCTCCTTCCTCGCCTTCATCGAGGCCGGCAACGCGCATCGCGGCTTCTCCTGCACCGGCACGGTGGTCGCGCCGCGGGTGGTTCTCACCGCCGCCCACTGCGCCGAGGACATCGAAACCGGCGGCTTCACGGAGCCGGGCGAATATGCGGTCGCCACCAGCGTCGCCAACCCGAAGCAAGCACGCGCGGAGAACGTCTTCAGCGTCAGCGCCGTCCACGTCTTTCCCTCTTTCGACCCCGGCGCGATCCACGGCGACGCGGCGGTGCTGATCCTCTCCCGCCCCACCAGCGCGGCCCCGATCGCGCTCGCGGGCCCGGAGGACGCCCCCCTGTACAGCGGCGGCGCTGCGGTAACGGTCGCCGGCTGGGGGCTTACCCGGGCCCAGAACCGGCAGGCACCGGCGAACATGCGCTCGGCGACGATGGCGGTGCAGACGCCGAGCGGCTGCCGGCGCAAAACCCGCGGCTTCTATAAGGAGTTCTCGCCATCGGTGCAGCTCTGCCTGCTGAGCCCGCCGGCGAACAAATCCGGCACCTGCTTCGGCGACAGCGGCGGCCCGGCGATCGGACAGCGTCCCGACGGAACCATGGTGGAGCTCGGGGTGATCAGCGTCGTCGGCCCGCTCTGCACGCCGCAGGCGCCGAACGTGCTGACCCGGGTCGACTACGTCTCCCCCTGGGTCGCTGAATGGATCGCCGCAACCGAAGCCGGCGCCCCGGAACCCTTCGTCGACCCAGCCGCCCAGACCCCGGCGATGAAGAAGTCGGTGGCGGAGGAGTTTGCGGTCTACACCCTCCTCAACGCCTTCGGCGAGCGCTTCGAATCGCTCAGCAGGATCGTCGGCGGCTGCCGCAAGGTCAGCCGCACGCGCTATCGCTGCGAGATCGCCTGGATCACCAGTCACACGATCTATGCCGGCACGGTTACCCCCTTCTTCGTCCGCCGCCGGCAGACCAACACCTGGGACAGCCATTATCTGGTGCGCTGGATACCGCGCCACTGCGCGACCGAACGCACCCCCGCTCCCAGCTGCCGGATCCACAGCAAGCGCAGCTGACGTCTCAGGTGTGGCTGGCGAGCGCCGGACCAAGCGGGGCAAGGACGCAGGGAGGCCGAATAGCAGCGCTATTTGGCCGACTGAGGACGCCGCAACGCGCAGTGTCCGCCGCCGCCAGGCACGTCTGAACGATAGCCTCGCCGCGTGACCCCCAGTTTCGAAGAGCTGGCCAGCGTCGACGGGACGATCACTGCCACCGCCGACGCGACGATCGGCCTCAAAGACGACGGCCTCTACCGCGGCGATGGCGCCTTCGAGGTGATCCGGCTCTACCAGGGCAAGCCGTTTGCGCTGGTCGACCACCTCGACCGCCTGGAGCGATCGACCGCCGCGATCGAGCTCCGTTTCGACCGCGGCGCCCTCGAGGGCGAGATCGGCGCCCTGCTGGAGCGGGCCGGATCGGTCGAGGGCCAGCTGCGGCTGATCGTCACCCGCGGCGGGCACCGAATCGCCGCCACCGAGCCGATCCCCGACCATCCGGAGACGCTCAGCCTCGCAACCGTCACCTACTGCCCGACGATCATCCTCAACGGGGTCAAGTCCCTCTCCTACGCGGCGAACATGCAGGCGACGCGGCTGGCGAAAGCCGCCGGCGCCGACGAGGCCTGCCTGGTCCGCCCCGACGGGACCGTGCTCGAGCCGCCGACCTCGTCGGTCTTCTGGGTTTCCCCCGAGGGCGAGCTTCGAACGCCGGCGCTGACCGACGGGGTGCTGGAGTCGATCACCCGCGACCGGCTGATCAAGGCGCTCGACGTCGAGGAGGGCAGCTGGAACGTCGACGAGCTGCACGGCGCCGGCGAGGCCTTCCTCGCCTCGACGACGCGGGAGATCCAGGCGATCGACGCCGTCGACGGCAAAGCCTTTCCGGCTGCCCCCGGCCCGCGTACCCGCGAAGCCCAGGAGGCCTTCGCCGAGACCCTCGGCAGGGAGCTGCGGGAGCTCTGAGATGGACTTCACCTACAGCGACGAGCAGAAGCTGATCCGCGAGGCGGCGCGGGAATTCGCCGAGCGCGAGATCCTGCCGAACGTCCGCGACAACGACCGCGAGGGCCGCTTCGACCGCGAGCTGGCGCGCAAGCTCGGCGAGGTCGGCTTCCTCGGCGCCCCGGTGGCCGAAGAGTACGGCGGCCGCGGCCTCGACTACGTCAGCTACGGCCTCGTCGCCGAGGAGATCGGCCGCGCCGACTCCTCAGCCCGCACCGTCGTCTCGGTCTGCACCTCCCTGGTCGCCGGCCCGATCGAGAAGTGGGGCAACGAGGAGCAGAAGAAGAAGTGGCTGCCGCGCCTCTGCTCGGGCGAGGGACTCGGCTGCTTCGGACTGACCGAGCCCGACACCGGCTCAGACGCCGCCAACCTCCGCACCCGCGCGACCAAGACCGAGAACGGCTGGTCGATCAGCGGCCAGAAGATGTGGATCAGCCTCGGCAACGTCTCCGATTTCGCCCTGATCTTCGCCCAGACCGACCCGGCCCTGAAGCACCGCGGCCTCGCCGCCTTCATCGTCCCCACCGACTCCGCCGGCTTCACCACCCAGGAGATCCACGGCAAGCTCGGCCTGCGCTCCTCCGACACCGCGGAAATCTCCCTCGACGAGGTCGAGGTCGGCGAGGACGCGATGCTGGGCGAAGTCGGCGACGGCTTCAAGGTGGCGATGAGCGCGCTCGAAAATGGCCGCTACAGCGTCGCCGCCGGCTGCGTCGGCATCTGCGAAGGCTGCGTGCAGTCCTCGGTCGAGTACGCGAAGGAACGCAAGCAGTTCGGCGTCCCGCTGGCCCGCTTCCAGCTGGTCCAGGAGATGATCGCCGAGATGATCCTCAAGCGCGACGCCGGCCGGATGCTGGTCCTGCGCGCCGGCCTGCTGAAGGACGAAAAGAAACCGAACGCCACCGAGACGTCCGTCGCCAAGCTCTACGCGACGGAGGCCGCGGTCGAATGCGCCAACCTGGCGATCCAGGTGCACGGCGGCTCCGGCTACGTCGACGACTACCCGGTCGAGCGCTACCTGCGCGATGCCCGCGTCACCACCCTCTACGAGGGCACTTCGCAGATCCAGAAGCTGATCATCGGCCGCGCCGCGACCGGGATCAACGCGATGCTCCCCCTGCAGGAGTCCTGAGTGTCCGGCCTCGTCGAGGTCTCCGTCGACGAGTTCCATGTCGCCCTGCTGCGACTGAACCGGCCCGAGGCGCGGAACGCCCTCTCGCCCGAGATGCGGAGCGAGATCGCCGGGGGCCTGGAGCGCCTCGACGCCGATCCGGAGGTGCGCTGCATCGTCCTCGCCGGCCACGACGAATTCTTCGCCGCCGGCGCCGACATCCGGGCGATGGCCGAGCGCCCCGTCGACGCCCCGCCCGATCTGAAGGGGATCGAGTTCTGGACGCGCCTGACGGCCATCGGGACGCCGACGATCGCCGCCGTCTCCGGCTACGCCTTCGGCGGCGGCTGCGAGCTGGCCCTGGCCTGCGACATGATCGTCTGCGACGAGGGCACCCGCTTCGGCCAGCCGGAGATAACGCTCGGGATTATCCCCGGCGGCGGCGGCACCCAGCGGCTTGCGCGGGCGATCGGCAAGCAGCGGGCGATGGAGTACGTGCTGACCGGCCGCCGCTGGGACGCGAGGACGGCACAGCGCTGGGGCCTCGTCAACCAGGTCGTCGGCAAAGGCAAATGGCTGACCGAGGCGATCGAGCTGGCACGTCTCGTCGCCGAGCGGCCGCCGCTCGCGGTGCGGCTGGGCAAACGGGCGGTGCTGGCGGCGCAGGAGACGAGCCTTGCCGAGGGCCTGCGCAAAGAGCGCGCCCTCTTCGACGAGGCGATGGCGAGCGAGGACCGAGTCGAGGGGATGACCGCCTTCCTCGAGAAACGCGAGCCCCGCTTCCAGGGCCGGTGAGGGTCGCGCGGGTCGGCGTCGCCGGCGCCGGGACGATGGGCCGCGGGATCGCCCAGATCGCCGCCCTCGGCGGCTACGAGACCGTGCTCTACGACGTCGCCGCCGAGCTGGCCGAGGCCGGCGCCGTGGGCCTGCGGGAAGCCCTCGACAAGGGCGCCGAGCGCGGCCGCTGGAGCGTCGACGACGCCCGCGCCGCTTACGGCCGGGTCGAGACGACGGCGGAGCTGGACGGCCTCGTGGGCTGCGGCCTGGTGGTCGAGGCGGCACCGGAGAAGCTGGAGCTGAAGCGGCAGATCTTCACCGGCCTGGCTGAGGCGCTGGGGCCGGAGCCGGTCTTCGCCAGCAACACCTCCTCGCTGCGCGTGACCGAGATCGCCGCAGGCGTGCCGCGGCCCGAGCGGGTCGTCGGCATGCACTTCTTCAACCCGCCGGCGCTGATGAAGCTGGTCGAGGTGGTCGCTGCCGAGGGCTCCTCCGAGACAGCGCTGGCGGCGACCACCGAGGTCGCCGAGCGGATGGGCCGGACCCCGATCCGGGCCAAGGACAGCCCCGGCTTCGTCGCCAACCGGCTTGCCCGCCCCTTCACCCTGGAGTCGCTGCGGATCCTCAGCGACGGCGTCGCCGACGCGGCGCGGATCGACCGAATCGTCCGCCTCGGCGGCGGCTTCCGGATGGGGCCGTTCGAGCTGCTCGACCTGATCGGCCTCGACGTCAACCTCGAAATCGCCCGCTCCTTCTTCGCCCAGGGTGGCGAATCGGAGCGCTGGCGACCAAGCCCGATCCAGGAGCAGCTGGTCGCCGAGGGCCGCCTCGGCCGCAAGAGCGGCCGCGGCTATCACGACTACGGCGAGGGCGCCGGGCGCGAGCCCGACCCCGAGCTCGGAATCGAGGCCCCAGCCCTCGACCCGGCCCAGCTCGCGAAGATCGACCCCGCCGCCGAGGAGGTCCTCAGCCGCCTCTTCGCCCAGATCGCCAACGAGGCCGCCTTCGCCCTCGAAGAAGAGATCGCCTCCCCCGAAGACATGGACATCGCGATGAAGCTCGGCTTCAACTGGCCCCTCGGCCCGATCGCGATCACCGAGCTGATCGGCGTCCGCGGCGCGGTCGAGCTGCTCGACCGGCTCTGCGCCGAGAAGGGCGACGCCTACGCAGCCGCACCGCTACTGCGCGCCGAGGCGCGTTAATAGCTACTCCTCGTCGGCAGTCGCTATGGCGCTGACCAGTTCGCGTGGCCTCCTGCCGAGCCTGGCATCCAGAAGGGCACGATCCAAGGTCACCAACTCGGCAGATCGACCCTGCGCAACCGCCGCGTACGCGGCGTCGTAGAGAGTCAGCTTGTAGCTTTCAGCTAGGCGGCTCGCTGCTCTCATCTCTTCGGGACTCGGGCGGATAGAGGGGCAGATCTCGACCAGGGCCTCGATCACGGTTGCGGCCTGCTCGGCGCTGGCGCCCGCTCGCCCGCGCATGAGGGCATTCCCGACCTCGTACACCGTCAGATCGAGAACCGACAGAGCGACAGTTCGTTCCTTGTGGGCATCGAGAAGAGCACGGGCCGGCCCGACTTCGCCCTCACCCTCGGAGTGAAACCACTTCAGCACGACGTTCGCATCGCTAACGACGCTGATCGCGGGCATCGCGCTCCTCTCGCTCGGAGCGAATCACCTCGGCCGACTCGAAGCTGCCCAGTCCAGCCAATGCAGCACGACCTCGTAGCAGCGCCGCGTCGACCGTCAAGGGGTCGGGCCAACCGAGTCGACGCCGCACTGCCTCTTGGAGGAACTCACTGCGGGTTTGACCGAGGCTTCTGGTTTCCCGGTCGATCCGCTCCAGCAGGTCGTCGGGCATCGTCACAAGCACCTTCGTCGCCTTCGCCATGGCCAGCATCCTAGCAGTTAGATATCTAGAAGATATCTAACTGCTGCTGAGGCGCATCATCAGCTCGTCGATGTAGCACCAGCTCCAGTCTTCGTCCGGCTCGGCCGAGCGGATGATCGGGTGGCCGGTGTCCTGGTGATGGGCAGTTGCGTGCTTGCCGATCGAGTTGTCGCAGCAGCCGACGTGACCGCAGGTCTGGCACATCCGCAGGTGGACCCACTGCATCCCCAACGCCAGGCACTCCTCACAACCCTCGACCGCGTCCGGAAGGTCGAGGTAAGTGACCGAGTCCAGGTGGGTGCAGTCAGCCACTGCCGGTGGCGATCTCCGCCGGCTCGCCGCCGGGCATCCAGTGGGCCTCGACCGGGACGTCGGCGTCGCGCAGGTAGCGCTCGGCGTCGAGCGCGCCCATGCAGCCGGTGCCGGCCGCGGTCACGGCCTGTCGGTAGGTGTGGTCGACGACGTCGCCGACCGCGAAGACGCCGCCGAAGTTGGTCCGGGTCGAGCCGGCCTCGGTGACGATGTAACCGTCCTCGTCGGTCTCGACCTGTCCGGCAACGATCTCCGATTTCGGCACGTGGCCGATCGCGACGAAAGCGCCGTCGGTCTCGAGCTCCTCCTGCTCGCCGGTCTCGGCGTTCCGCAGGCGGACCTTCTCCAGCTTGCCGCTCTCGCCGGCGAGGAACTCCTCGGCGACGAAGGGCGTCTTCAGGTCGATGTTCTCTTTGTCCCGCGCCCGCTCGAACATGATCTTCGAGGCGCGGAACTCGTCGCGGCGGTTGACGATCGTCAGGTTCTTCGCGAACTTGGAGATGAAGATCGAATCCTCCATCGCCGAGTCGCCGCCGCCGATCACGATCACCTTCTGGTCTTTGAAGAAGGCCCCGTCGCAGACGCCGCACGTGGAGACTCCGCGGCCGCCTAGCTCCATCTCGCCGGGCACGCCGAGCCGTTTCGGCTCCGCCCCCATCGCCAGGATCACCGTCTTCGCTCGATGCTCCTCGTCGCCGAGGAAGACCTTCTGGACGCCGCCGTCGGAGAGCTCGACCCGGTCGACGTCGTCGGTGAGGAAGCGGGTCCCGAACCGCTCGGCCTGGGCCCGGAACTGGGCCATCATCTCCGGCCCCATGATCCCCTCTGGGTAGCCGGGGTAGTTCTCGACCTCGGTCGTATTCTGCAGCTGGCCGCCCCACTGGAAGCCCTCGAAGACCAGCGGCTCGAGGTTGGCGCGGGCGGTGTAGAGCGCAGCCGTGTAGCCGGCCGGCCCACCGCCGACGATGATCACGTTCTCGACCTTCTTCTGCTCAGTCATATCTGCCGCCTGAAGTCTAATACTTTACTTTTTATAGTACGCCCCGCTACGGCCGGATTCAAGCTGCCCGGCGCCTTCCAGGGGCCCCGCTCCCGGCTCCAGATCGGAAGTGGCGCGGCCGCCGCGGTCGATCGGCAGCCCCTCTTGTTCCCAGCGGTGGACGGTGTGGCGAAGCTGGAAGAAGGCGAAGATGCCGGGCGGGATCGGCATCCAGAAGGCAACGAGGCGGAAGATCAGGACAGCCGGGAAGACGGTCTCCTCGGGGATCCCGAAGAGGACGAAGGCGCCGATCATGCCGGCGTCGACCGCCCCCACCCCGGCCGGTGCCAGCGGGAAGAGGTTGGCGACCATGCCGAGGAAGAAGCCCTGGACAACGACCGCCAGCGGGACGTGGACCCCGAAGGCGTGGAAGGAGGCCCAGAGGACGCCGATGCTCGCCGCCCAGAAGCCGGCGGCGCCGACCACCGCGAGGCCACCCTTGGAGGGGTGGGTGAAGAGGCCAAAGGCGAAGCGGAAGCCCTCGCCCAAGGTCGCCGGGACTTTGCCAAGGTTCTCGAGGAAGTGGCGCGAGCGCTCGGTGTGGGCGAAGCGAGCGAGCCGCCGCTCAGCGTCAGGCGGTATCAGCGTCACCAGGACGCCGATGATCAGCAGCGCCCCGGCGACGGCGGCGGGGATGATCGTCAGCTCGACCGAGCTCTTGCCGTTCATCACCCCGGTCCGCAGGAGGATGCCGAAGACGATCAGGGCGATCGGGTAGAAGATGTAGTGGAGGGAGACGAAGGCGACCATCCGCCGGGCGACGTCCCGCCGCCGCATCCCCGCCTTGCGCAGCGCCCAGTAGGTGACGGCGACGCCGCCGGCGCCGCCGGCCGAGAAGAGCAGGGTGCCGGCGACCCCCGCCATGTTGATCTCGTAGGTCTCGCTCCAGGTCAGCCGCAGCGCGTCCCCTCCGACCACAGCCTTGAAGAGGGCGATGTAGGTCGCGTAGGCGAGGACGTTGAAACCGATCGCGATCGCGATCCAGACCGGGTCGGCTTCGTCGAGCCGGTCGAGGGCGTTGCCGAGGCCGACGAGCTTGGGAAAGAGGAAGTAGATCGCCCCGAGCAGCAGGAAGACGGCGACGATGGTCTGGACCAGCCGCCGCGTCGTGAATATCGGCATTTCGGCGAGGCGGCTGCCGCCGTTCGCCGGGTCTTCCGGAGACACCCCAAAGAAATTACCCGTTGGCGATCCTCTCCAGACGCTGCAATCCTCCGTTTATCCTGCGTATAAGGGGTTCCGCCAGCGGCTCGCCCTTGCGCACCGCCGCCACCAGGGCGGCCCCGGCGAGGAGGTCGGTGGCGTAGTGCTCGCCGAGGTAGACGAGGGCGAAGCCCAGGGTCCCCGCGTATCCCCAGCCGAGCGCGCCCTCGACCCTGCCGGCTTCGGAGAGCGAGAGCGCCGCCTGCAGCGAGGTGGCGAAGTGCAGCGAGGGCATTGCCGCCCAAGGATTGCCGCCGAGCGCGTCGTACATCCGCTCCCAGGCGCGCCCCCAGGTGGGTTCGCCGACCTCGACCATAATCCGCCGCACCTCTTCCCCGGTCAGGCCCTGCTCTGACGACCACCACGGCGGCGCCGTCGGAACCGCGAAGTACAGGGCGCAGCCGAGGTCGAAGACGGCCGCCATCTGGCGGGCGGCGCGGGGAAAGCGCTCGTTGCGGCGGGCGAGGATGAAGGCCAGCGAGATGTAGGGCTCGATGAACCAGAGCCAGTGCGTCCAGGTCAGGACCTTGTCGAGAGCGCCGACGCCCGGCACCGCCGCGAAGGCGCGCTGCAGGCGGGTGTTGGGGAGGCGACCGGCGCCGATCAGCTTGTCGGTGCGGATCGGGTAACGGGTGCGGAGGCGGGCTCGCAGGCGCTCAGGGTCGTCGTACGGAAGCTCGTGGGCGACGGTGAAGGCCCACATCTGCAGCGCGAAGAGGCCGACGTCGCGCCGCTTCGAGCGCGGCTGCAGCACCGCGAGCGCTAATGGCGCGGCGGCGACGGCGACGACCGTGACCGGCGGCGGGATTCGCAGGCGGCGGCGCAGCAGGGGTACGGCCGCCGCGGCGCCGATCGCGGCGACGCCACCGGCGCGCACTGCGAGGCGAAGCGCATTCGATGGCCGGGAGCGCCTCCTCATGAGCCGGCGAGTATAGGTCCGCGCTCGGGAGCCGGAACGGGAAACCGCGGCGCCGCCTCGCCTGAATAGAATGGCCGCGCTTTGGCCGCCCATTCCCCTGGCACTGACCAGATCGACACCCTGCTCTGGATCGGCACCGTCGCCGCCGCGATCCTGATCATCGCGCTCCTCGGCGCGCTGCTCCTCGTCGTCCGCCGCTACCGGGGCGAGCGCGGCGCCGAGCCGCGCCAGCTGCTCGGCGGCCGCGGCCTGCAGTTCCGGGTCGCAGGCGTCCTCACGATCTTCGCCGCCCTGCTTTTCATCCTCGGCGTCGTCTTCACCGACAACGCCCGCGAACAGCCCGAGCCCGGCGACGCCGGGCTCGCCTCGCTGAAGGGCGAACCGCTGAAGATCAAGGCGACGGGCCAGCAGTGGCTGTGGCGCTACGACTACCCGAACGGCGCCTTCTCCTACTACAAGCTGGTAGTCCCGGAGGACACCGCGATCGAGCTCGAAGTCCTCTCCACCGACGTCGTCCACACCTGGAACGTCGAAGAACTGGCCCGCAAGGCCGATGCGGTGCCCGGCAAGACCAACAAGGTCCTCTTCATCGCCGATGAAAAGGGCGTCTACGGGGGCGACTCCGCCACCCTCTCGGGTCAGGCCTACGCGGCGATGCGGACCGAGGTCGAAGTCGTCTCCCCCGAGGAATACGAAGATTTCACCGAAACCCAGGACGAAGAGATCAACGCCGCCGAGGAACGGGTCGTCGGCTTGATCGAAAAGGGAGAAACCCCATGAGCCCAAGCCCGCGCCCCGAGCTCGTCGCCGACGGCTACAGCGCCGGCCGTCCGCGCTGGGCGCAGCTGGCCACCTCGGCTGACCACAAGGAGATCGGCCAGATCCTCCTCACGGGCGCCCTCGGCTTCCTCTTCCTCGCCCTGGTCGAGCTGGTGCTGATGCGGATCCAGCTGCTGGTGCCGGAGAACACCTTCCTCTCCCCCGTCGCCTTCAACCGCATGCTCTCGCTCTACGGCGCCAGCGCGGTCTTCCTCTTCGCCCTGCCGCTCGTCTTCGGGCTCTTCTACTACGTGGCGCCGCTGCAGATCGGCGCCCGCGGCACTGCGCTGCCCCGCCTGGGGCAGGTCGGGCTGGCTCTCTGGGTCGCAGGCGCGACCGTGCTCTACGCGACCTTCCTCTTCACCCCGTCGGAGGCCGGTATCAACCCGCTGGCTCCGCTCAGCGAGGTCGCCTTCCTCTCCAACAACGGCGTCGACGCCTGGGCGACGGCGACGGGGCTGGCGACGCTCGGCTTCGTCCTTCTCTCGGTCAACCTGATCGCGACGCTGAAAACGATGCGGGCGCCAGGGATGGCCTGGCGCCGCGTTCCCGTCTTCGCCTGGTCCACCGCGGTCGGCTCCTGGCTGATGGTGGTGGTCGGCTCGGTGCTGCTGGCGGCGCTGACGATGCTGATGATCGACCGCCACTACGACGGCATCTTCTTCGCCGACGGCTCCGGCGGGGCGCCGCTGCTCTGGCAGCACCTGAGCTGGATCTTCTACACCGGCACCTACATGCTGGTCCTGATCTTCGCCTTCGGCGCGATCGCCGAAATCGCCGCCACCTTCTCGCGCAAACCGCTTTTCAACCGCACCGTCGTCATGGTCTGCCTGGCGGCGATCGCGGTGATCGGCACCCTGGCCTGGATGCAGAACATGCTCACCGCCCCGATCGGGATCGGCTGGATGTACTTCGCGATGCTGATGTCGCTGGCGCTGATCGTCCCCTTCGGCCTCGTCCTCTTCAACCTGATCGCGACCCTGGCGGGGGGCACCCTGCGGATGCGGGCGCCAATGCTGTTCGCGACCGGCGCGATCTTCGCGATCGGAGTCGGCCTCGCCTCCGAGCTCTGCCACTCGCTGGTCGCCGCTGCCTGGCACCTGAAGAACACCACCGACTCGACCGCCGCGACCCACTTCGCGCTCATCGGCGGCGCCGTCTTCGGCGGCTTTGCCGCGCTCCACTACTGGTTCCCGAAGATGACCGGACGGACGATGGGCGAGAGCCTCGCGCAGCTTTCCTTCTGGACGATCCTCGCCGGCCTTCTGCTCGGCTTCGTCCCGCTCTTCCTCGCCGGCGCCGAGCAGGGCCAGGTGGTCGACGCCTACAAGTACTTCGCCGGGACCGGCGTCACCGCCTACAACGTGATCGCCTCGATCGGCGTCTTCGTCCTCTTCATCGGGATCCTGCTGACGCTCCTCAACGCGATCTTCAGCCGCACCAACGGCCCCGAGGCCGGCCACGATCCCTGGGCCGGCGACACGCTCGAGTGGTTCACCCTCTCGCCGCCGGAGCCGCACAACTTCGACGTCCTGCCCGACGTCCGCAGCCCCCGGCCGCTGCGCGACATCCGCGTCGCGATCGGCCACCGCACCCGCCGCTCCGAGCAGGCGGCGGCGCGTGAATCGCAGCCGGTAGCCTGAGCCCCATGCAATCCGGTGCCGGCGCGCAGACCGCGCCCAACCCGACGACGGCCACCCGCCCGCTGCTCCCCACCGTCGTCCGCGACTACCTGACGCTGACGAAGCCGAAGGTGCAGTCGCTGCTGCTCTTCACCACGGTGACGACGATGTACGTGGCCGGGGATCCCTCGCCGGGCCTGATCCTCCTCACCTGCCTCGGCGGCTCCCTCTCCGCCGGCGGCGCCGGCGCGATCAACCACGCCGTCGACCGCGACATCGACCGCACGATGGCCCGCACGGCCGACCGGCCCGTCGCCTCCGGCCGCGTCTCGGCCGGGGCGGCGACGGTCTTCGGACTCGCGCTGGCGACCTCCTCCTTCCTGCTGCTCTCCCTGACCGTGAACCCGCTGGCGGCCTCGCTCTCGCTCAGCGGCTTCGTCGGCTACGTCGGCGTCTACACGCTCTGGCTGAAGCGGCGGACGCCGCAGAACATCGTCATCGGCGGCGCCGCCGGTGCGGTGCCGCCGCTGGTCGCCTGGGCGGCCGTCACCGGCGAGCTCAGCGGCATGGCCTTCTTCATGTTCGCGATCGTCTTCTTCTGGACCCCTCCCCACTTCTGGGCCCTCTCGCTGCTGATGAAGGACGAGTACGCAAAGGCGGGCATCCCGATGCTCCCCGTCGTCCGCGGCGAGGAGGAGACGCGCCGCCAGATCCTCCTCTACACCGTCCTCCTCTACGCCGTCACCCAGCTCCCCTTCTGCGCCGGCGGCCTCGGCGTCGCCTACGTCATCCCCTCGATCCTCCTCGGCGGCACCTTCATCTACTTCGCGGCCCGCCTCTACCGCGCCCGCGACCGCCGCTGGGCCCTGAAGACCTACCTCTTCTCCCTGGGCTATCTGGCCTTGCTCTTCCTCTCGATGGCCATCGCCGCCAACGTCTGAGCACAGCTCAGCCACGGGAACCAGGGCCGATAGGAGGACCCGGATGCCCCTCCCCAGAGGCTCCTGAGACCACAAACGCGCCCAAGACCGCGCCCCAGCTGCGCGACGGTCTCTGGGGAGGGGCATCCGGGTCCTCCCCAACGCCTCATGTCCTGATAGAACTCCCTGCCAATGGACCGCGAGACCGCACGCCGACAGATGCGCGCAGGGCTGGTCGCAGGCGGCATCGCCGCCGGCATTTTCGCCCTCAGCTTCGTCGCCGCCTTCCTCTACATCGCCCAGTAGGAACCGGGCATGGCTGAGCACCGACAGATCCCCGAGCCCGGCGAGACGATCTACCTGCCGCGACCTTCCTGGGGTCCCGTCTTCTTCGCGATCGGCGCCGTCGGGCTGATCTGCGGCACCTTCGCCGGCGGCTTCATCTTCAAGCCGCTGATCTGGGCGATCGTCGGCGCGATCTTCCTGCTCTTCGCCTTCCGCAGCATCGTCCGCGGCTCGATCCGCGACTACTACCGTTTGCCGCGCCGCCAGGAGACCCGCGGCGCCGCGCTGCCGGTCGAAACGATTTCAGGCCCGCCCCAGCCCTAGCCGGGCAGCTGCATCTCCGAAGTAGCTCCGTCCGAGGTCCAGCAGCGGACGATGTCGCGCATCGAGAGGACGCCGACGGGATCGCCGCCGTCGAAGACGACGAGGTGGCGGACGCCGCGGCGGGACATCTCGGCCGCCGCGCGCTCGAGGCTCCATTCGGGAGCGGCGGAGAGCACGCCTTCGCTCATGTGGTCGCAGACCCGCTCGCTCGCCGGGTCCTGGCCGCGGGCGACGGAGATCAGCAGGTCGCGCTCGGTGACTATCGAGGGAGCCGGCAGCTCGGCGTCGATCACGAGTGCCGCGCCGGTGCCTTTCTCAACCATCTTCTCGGCCGCCTCTCGCAGCGTGTGGGAGGGACCCACGGTCAGCGTGATCTCCGACATCCCGTCCCTCACCTGCATCTGCGACCTCCTAACGCTGCGGTTTCAAGTTAGTGCGAATCGCCTCAAGACTACCCGACGAGGCGTGCCCGACGGCACGCTTCCCGGAGGCGTCGACATATAGACTTCCGCCCGCATCCTGCCCCATGGCTCGCGCTTCGAAACTCATCACCCCGCTGCTCGCCCTCCTGGCTCTGATCGCCCTCGCGGCGGTCGCTTCCGGCTGCGGGACGACCGATGCGGACCCGCAGCGCGGGCGCACCCTCTTCGTCCAGAAATGCGGCGAATGCCACACCCTGGCCCAGGCGGGGAGCACCGGAGCGGTGGGTCCCAACCTCGACCACGCATTCGCGGCGGCACGGGCGATCGGGAACGACTCAGACACGATCGAGGGCGTCGTCAAAGCGCAGGTCGAGTACCCCCGGGAGAACAACGGCAATACCGCCGTCTCAATGCCGGCCGACCTCGTCACCGGCCAGGACCTCGACGACGTCGCCGCCTACGTCGGTGAATGGGCCGGCGTCCCCGGTGCGGCTCCGCCGAAGGTTCCGGGTGGCCCTGGTGCCCAGGTTTTCGCGAGCAACGGCTGCGGCACCTGCCACACCTTTGCCGCCGCTGAAGCGGGCGGCGTCACCGGCCCCAACCTCGATGAAGAACTTCCGGGCGAAAGCCAGGCGGCGGTCGAAGAGATGATCAAGGACCCGAACGCCGAGATCGTCAAGGGCTACCCGCCCAACGTGATGCCGCAGACCTACGAGCAGATGCTGTCCCAGAAAGAAATCGAAGACCTCGTCAAGTACCTGCTCGAAAACGCCGGTGGCGGCTCCGGCGAATCCAAAGGCTGAGCGCCTGCGGCCCGGCGGCCGCTGCCATCATTGCCGGTAGATGCGGGACCGCCTGAAAAGCCGCCTCGAGATCTCGCCCGCGCGCTACGCGCAGGTCACCTTCGTCGCCCTCGTGGCGCTTTCGCTGATCGTCCTGACGGGGGCGGGCGTACGCCTCACCGGCTCCGGCCTCGGATGCCCGGACTGGCCGAAATGCTACGGGGGCAACACCCCGCCGCTCGAATCCCACGCGGTGATCGAGTACGGAAACCGGCTCCTCACCGGTTTCGTCGGCTTCGCGGTGATCGCTGCCAGCATTCTCGCCTGGTTCCGCCGGCCCTACCGCTGGCACCTTGCCCTCTTCGGCGCCCTCCTTCCCCTCGGCGTCGTGGGCCAGGCGATTCTCGGCGCGCTGGTGGTCAAGTACCACCTGGCCCCAGGGCTGGTGATGTCCCACTTCATCCTCTCGATGATGCTGCTCGACGCGGCCTTCGCGCTCGCCTGGTGCTCGCGCTACGAACCGTGGGAGCGCCGCCGCTCCCGCGACCGGCTCGGGGTCTGGTCTGTGCGGGCGCTGATCCCACTGGGCCAGCTGACGATCCTGGCCGGAACGATCGCCACCGCGTCGGGCCCCCATGCGGGTGCCCATGAAGGGCAACTGGTTCACCGCTTCGACTTCGAGGGCACCGGGACGCTGGAATGGGTGGTGCAGCGCCACGCGGTGCTGGCCACGATCTATGGCCTCGCGGCGATCGGCGTCTGGTTCCTGCTTCGTCGCCCCGAGGCCGACAGGCGCGCGCTGCGGCCGCTGACCCTGGTGATCGCGCTCCTAGCCCTTCAGGGCGCGATCGGCGGGCTCCAGTGGGCGCTGGAGCTGCCGGCGGGCATCGTCTGGGTCCACGTCGCCCTCGCCACCGGCAACTGGCTGGCGATGCTGTGGACGGTCGCCTCGGCGGGCCGGATCGAGCCTCGTGCTGAAGCCTTGCCGCCGAAGCCGCGGGATACCGAGCGCCCGGCCCCGGCTGCCGCCGGCCACGCCTGAGGCTTGCTCCCCTTCTGGCTTTCGATCGGCGCCCTCAGCCTCGTCCAGGCCGCCCTCGTAGCCGCGCCCAAAGCTCCCGCCACCCGGCTGCTGCTGCGGCTGCAGAGCCGGTGGTGGGCGCTCGTCCTGCCGCTCTCGATCGTCGTCGTCATCTCCGCGGTGGCCCTCGAATCGGCCAGCGCTCGCTTCCTCACCTACCTGGCGCTTGTGGCGGTGCCGCCGCTCGCCGCCGCGGCGCTCGCCTGGCTGGTCCGTGGAGCCAGAAGGCGGCTCGCCCTGTTGGTGATCCCGCTCTTCGCTCTCGCCTGGATCTGCGAGGGCTCCCTGACTGGCGAGACCGCAGGCCTCGCCCTCTCCGCCCTCGCCTGCGTCACCCTCGGCTGGCTCGTGGCCTGCGTGGTGCCGCCCCGCTGGCTGAAGCTGGGGATCTACGCGATGGCGGCGATCGACGCCTATCTGGTCTTCTCGAACCTCCTCCAGGAGCCGAATTCCGTCCTCAATGCCGCCGCCCCGGCAGCCGACCTCCCGCGCCTCCAGCTGGCCTCATTCGGCTCAGCGGTGATGGGCTTCGGCGACCTCTTCGTCGCCTCCACCCTCGGCGCCCTCCTGGCGTCGGATCGCCGCCTACAGCTTCAGGGCGCTGCCCTCGCGGCCGTCATCTGCCCCGCCTTCGACCTGCTCTTCTTCTTCGTCGACCAGACCCCGGCCACGGTCCCGATCGCCCTGACGCTGGCGGTGCTGGAGCTGCTGCGGCGACCTACATCTTTGCCGCGATGAGCGCGAAGAGAGCCCCGAAGCCGGCCACCATCGTGGAAGACATACCTATGGCGGCAATCACCATCGTGCGTCCCATCGAGAAAAGGCGTTCATCCACCTTCTCCAACTTGGCATCGATCGTTTCGAACCGCTTGTCGACCTGCTCGAACCGCTTGTCGACCTGCTCGAACCGCTTGTCGACCTGCTCGAACTGCTTGTCGACCTGCTTAAACTTCTCGTCGATCTCGTCGAATCGTTCATCGACCCGGTCGAATCGTTCGTCCATCCGCTTCCCGAACTCGTCGAGCCTCTCGTCGGTCCAGCTCTCTCTCATGGCGATGTGCATGTTGCCAGCCTACAAAGATAAATGCAACTTTTTGTCGTAGAAGCAAAATTCTCTGCGCCAATTCAGCGCCATCTCTCCCGCGCCCACCGATAGGCGTACACACCACCGGCGACAACGATTGCCAGCCCCAGCAGCGACCCCACCAGCGGCCGCGTCAACAGCGTCACCGCGATGATCACCGCCGCCACGATCCCCACAATCACGACCCATTTGAACACCGTCGCCTCGTTGAGCTTCATCGACCCATTCTCCTAAGTTGGAGCTCGAACGGGCGCGAAAACCAAGCAGGTCGGTGGACGCAGGGAGCGAGGTGAGGGGAGCGCACTAACAGTGCGTGACCCGATCCGAGCGACTGAGGACGCCGAGATGCGCCCGGTTTGCAGCGTCCGCGCTAGAGGATGTACACCGTTACGTAGACGATGATCCACATGACATCCACGAAGTGCCAGTAAATGCCGGGTACCTCGACGCCGAGGTGGTCCTTCTCGGCGGGGCCGAAGTGGCCGCGGAAGGCGCGGATCGTCGCGAACGAGAGCAGCATCAGGCCGACGAAGACGTGGGCTCCGTGGAGGCCGGTGAGGCAGTAGAAGATCGAGCCGAAGCTGAAGTCCCGGGCGCTGAAGCCGAGGTGCACGTACTCGTTGATCTGGATGAAGAGGAAGGTCGCGCCGAGCAGCCAGGTCGCCACCAGGCCGAGCTTCAGCCCGGTGCGGTTGCCGCGGCGGATCGACTCCAGGGCGTAGTGGATGGTGAAGCTCGAGGAGATCAGGATTGCCGTGTTCATCCCAGCAACGGCCTTCGGCAGTTCGAACGGCTCCGGCGGCCAGCTCGAGGGATCGACTACCACGCGGAGGAAGAAGTAGGAGGCGAAGAACGCCCCGAACAACATCACCTCGGAGACGATGAAGAGGAGGATCCCCAGCGTCTGGCGGTCGATGCGGGAGCTCTGGTTGGCCTCGGGCGGGCCGTGATGGTGGTCGGCGTGGCCGTGGCCGACGGCGACCGTCGCGCTCTCCATCAGCTCGCCTCCCCCCCGGCGACGGCAGCGGCGACCGCGGTCGCGGGCCGGCCGACCTCGATGTGCTCGACGGACTTCTCGGTGATCTCGCGGACGCGGCCGATCAGGTCCTCCTCCAGCCACCGCGAGCTCTCGCCGGCGAAGGTGGAGATGAGGATGTCGTCGATCCGGTAGTGCTCGACGGCGTTTTTGACCGCGTAGAAGGGGTCGGGGCTCATCGGCTGGCCGGTGGCGTCGATCTCAGAGCGGTAAAGCTCGGCCAGGGTGGAGGCGAGGTCACGCACGACCTGGCCCTCGCTCACGTCCTCGGCCCGCGGGCAGATGATCGTGAAGCGATGCGGGCGGATGCCGGCGCGCTCCTTCAGCCGGTTGACGAGGTCGGGGGCGGCGACCGTCTTGGTCGCCACGACGAGGGTGTGGTTGAGGTCCCAGCGAATCGCGTCGTCCTCGATCCGGACCGGGATGTGGGTCAGCTTCACCTCGGGTTCGACCCGCTCGCGCGCCCACTCGACCAGGTCGCGGCGCATGAAACCGAAGCGGGTGTCGGCCAGGCAGGAGAGCAGGACCTCGCCGGGCCGGTGGGCACGGACGGCGTCGTCAAGCGCCAGCGACGACTCCGGGTCCATCACCTCGCCGACCGAGGAGACCCCGAATTCGCTCAGCACCGCCATCGTCACCTCGACCCGGGCGCGGGCGGCTTCGCGCACCTCGCTGGTGTCGATCAGCTGGCCGACCGAGGGCTGGTTCTGGGGGGCGGCAACGACGACGCCGGAGATCTGCTCCTGGCGCTCGCGCACCGCCTGCAGCAGCTTCCGGCCGCCGGCGACCTCGTTGAGGAAGACCAGCAGCGGCTTGCGCTCGTCGGTCTGCTCGACGCTCATGAGGAGCTGCCCACCACGCTTTTCTCGCCGGCGGGCACCTCGGCGCCTTCGCCGGCCATGATCGCGTGTTTGGCGCCCGGGATCCCGAACTCGTAGGGGCCGCCGACGACCCGCGGGATCTCGTCGAAGTTGAAGATCGGGGGTGGCGAGGAGACCTGCCACTCGATCGAGTTGGCGCGCCAAGGATTGCCGTCCGCCTTCGGGCCGAAGCGCCAGCTGACGATCATGTTGTAGAGGAAAACGAGCTGCACGGCACCGAGCATGAAGGCGAAGCAGCTGATCAGCAGGTTCCAGTCGCCGAACTGGGCGGCGTAATCGGCGACTCGTCGCGGCATCCCGTCCATCCCCACCCAGTGCATCGGGATGAAGGTCCCCCAGGTGCCGACCAGGGTTCCCCAGAAGTGAACGCGACCCAGTTTCTCGTCGTACATCCGGCCCGTCATCTTCGGGAACCAGTGGTAGACGCCGGCGAAGATCGTGAAGACCGAGCCGCCGAAAAGGACGAAGTGGATGTGGGCGACGATGAAGTAGGTGTCGGAGACGTGGATGTCGATCGGCACCATGCCGAGCATCACGCCACTGATTCCGCCGATCGTGAAGGTGACGATGAAGGCGAGCGCGAAGAGCATCGCCGTCGAGTAGGTGTGGATCTTCCCGAAGTAGAGCGTGCCCAGCCAGGAGAAGATCTTGATCCCGGTCGGGACCGCGATCAGCAGGGTGGTGATCATCATCGGCACCCGCAGCCAGGAGAACATCCCGGCGACGAACATGTGGTGGGCCCAGACCGAGTAGCTGAGGACGACGATCCCGATCAGCGCCAGGGCCATCAGCCGGTAGCCGAAGATCGGTTTGCGGGCGTGGGTCGAGATGACCTCGGAGACGATCCCGAACCCGGGCAGCATCATGATGTACACGGCCGGGTGGGAGTAGAACCAGAAGATGTGCTGGTAGCTGATCACGTCGCCGCCGGCCGCGAAGTCGAAGAAGTTGGTGTGGAGGGCGCGGTCGAAGAGGACCATGAACTGGACGCCGGCGATGAACGGGGTCGCAGCGACGACCAGCAGCGAGGTCGAGAGGTTCGCCCAGACCAGCAGCGGCATCCGCCAGAAGGTCATCCCCGGCGCCCGCATGGTGATGATCGTGACCAGGAAGTTGAGCGCGGTCGCGATCGAGGAGGCGCCGGCGAACTGGACTCCGAGGTTGAAGAAGGACTGGCCCAGCGGCGCCCCGGTCGAGAGCGGCGCGTAGCCGGTCCAGCCGGCGTCGAAGGCTCCGCCCGGGCAGAGGAAGCTGCCGATGAAGAGGATCCCAGCCAGCGGCAGCATCCAGAAGCTGAGCGCGTTGAGGCGCGGGAAGGCCATGTCCGGGGCGCCGATCATCAGCGGCAGCACGTAGTTCGCGAGCCCGGCGAAGACCGGGATCACGAAGACGAAGATCATCAGCACCGCGTGCGTCGAGAAGAGGCTGTTGTAGGTCGACGCTTCGACGATCTGGGTGCCCGGCTGGGCGAGCTCGGCCCGGATCAGCATCGCCATCAGGCCGCCGATGAAGAAGAAGATGAAGGTCGTGACCACGTACTGGACGCCGATCACCTTGTGGTCGGTGTTGAATTTGAAGTAGTCCTTCCAGCCCTTCGCCCCGTGCTGGGAATGGTCGTCGGGGATGGTCGGCATCCCGGCCGCCCATCGCAGCCAGTAGTCGAAGCAGCCGAACCCGGCCAGGAAGCCGAGTGGCGCGGTGACCGCGGGCACGATCACGTGCGGGTAGCCGGTCTGTTCGGTCTGGTAGGGGTCCAGGCCGGAAATCTTCCTCAGGATCACGACGAGGCCGAAGCCGAAGGCGCCGAAGGCGATGGCTCCGAGCAGCCCCCGCCACCAGCCCGGTCTCTTGATCGCGTCAACCATCAGGTCTCTCCATTATGCCTTTTACGCTCCGCCGGCCCCGAGGTCCGGCTGGTTGGTCACGCTCTCTTCTTCGAGGACTTTCATCATCGGTTCCGGCAGTTTCTGGTCGAGGCCGTCGACCCATTTTTCGAACTTGCCCTGAGACTCGACGACGACTTTGGCCCGCATCGTCGCGTGGCCGAAACCGCAGAGCTCGGTGCAGACGAGCTGGTAGGTCCCTTCCTTGTCCGGGGTGACGATCGCCGTGGTGGTGATCCCCGGGACGTTGTCTTTCTTGATCCGCCACTCGGGAACCCAGAAGGAGTGGATCACGTCCAGCGCGTGCATCTTGAACTGGATCTGCTCGTCGACCGGGACGTGCAGCTCGCCTGAGGACCATGCGTAGTCTTTGCCGGGATAGGCGAAGCTCCACGCGTACTGCTGAGAGAAGACCGAGACCGTCAGGTGATCCTGCTTCTTCTCTTCAAGCTCGTTGAGCACCTTCCAGCTGTAGCCACCGGCGAAGAGGACGATGATCGTCGGGATCAGGGTCCAGGCGATCTCGAGCCGGGTGTTGCCGTGAATCGGCTCCCCGTCTGCCTCGTCGCCCGGCTTCGCTTTGAATTTCCAAAGCGCGTAAAAGAGCATCACCATCACCAGCGAGAAGACGAATGCCGAAAGGACGATCATCACGTTCAGCAGGTGGTCGATCTTCGGCGCCGCCGTGGAGGCGCCCTGGCCGTTCCAGTTGATCGGGACCATTACCGCCGAGATGACCACCGTCAGGGCGATGGTCACCAGCAGCATCTTCACTATGGGCAGGCGGCCGTACATTGGGGCGGCGGGCATTCTATTGAAGCGGCGGCGGGAGGCTTTGCGGTCACAGGTGACTCTCCGCACTAGCTGCTCGGGCGCGGTAGATCCTCCAGTTCGCCGGCAGCCGCGGCGAGGACTCCCCGAGCCACCCCCTCCCAGCTCCAGAGCCGTGCGACAGCGGCGACCAGCCTCTCGCGGGCCTGCTGCCGCTCCGCCTCCGGGAGCGCGAGCCAGCGGTCGATGCGGGCGGCGATCGCCTCTACCGCGCCCTCCTCAACCGGGAACGAGGTGAGCGCGCCGAGGTTCTCCGGAAGCTCTGAGCGCAGCCGACGGGATACCTCGAGCATCCCCGAGTGGCCGGCCGAGATCGGCAGGGTTCCGCAGGCGGCAGCCTCGACGGCGACCATCCCGAAGGCCTCCGGGAAGGTGCTCGGCATCACCATCGCCTCGGCCCGCGGGAAGAAGGTGGCGACCTCGTGGTGCTCGAGCCGGCCGACGAGCTCGACCGAGCCGGCGGCGGCGCGGCCCAGCTCCGCGTAGCCGGAAGGGGGATCGGCGAGGAAGGCCGAGAGGATCGGCAGCGGCCGCTCTTCGCCCCCCTCGAGGCCCCAGCCGCAGCGGGCGAGCTCGCGCGCCTCGTCAAGTTCGCCGCGATCCAGCGACGCCAGCAGTCGCCGCAGCCCCTCCTCGTAGGCGCCGTAGCCGGCGATCTCGAGCCGGGCCCGCGGGTGGGCCGCGTGCACCAGCGGCCAGGCGGCGAGCAGGAGGTCGACGCCCTTGGAGACGATCAGCTTGCCGACGAAGGCAACCAGCGGCTCCCGGGCGCCGCCGGGGCGAAACTCCCCAACGTCGACTCCGGGCGGGCCGAGCCGGGTCTTCTCCCGCAGGCCGGGGAGCTCGGGCAGCGCCGCCCAGAGCGATTCGCCGGTATGACCGGACCCGACGAGGACCCCGCGAGCGGCCTCAATTCCCTCGCGGGCGTAGGGCAGGAACCGCGGGTACGGTTTCACCGTGTACTCGAGGGCGGAGCCGTGGATCTTCGCGGCGAAGGGAGCCACGCCGGCGCGGGCGAGGATCGCCGGCCCCATCACCAGGTGGTTGGCGAGGGCGAGGTCAATCCCGCCGGCGCTCGCGGCCACCGCGCGCACGGCGGCGACGTTGGCGTCGATGTAGCGGTCCAGCTCCTCCTCGCTCAGCTCCGGGAAGGTTTTGACCTCGAACCCCTCATAGGGGTCTTTGACGTAGACGGGCAGGAGGCCGCCGATGTCGGGGTTGTGGATCTCCACCCCCTCGATCCGCACTGCGCGGTCCTGGCAGAGGAGGTGCACCTCGTGGCCCAGCCGGGCCAGCGCCCGCGCCAGGTTGACGTTGTAGATGTTGCTGCCGGTGCCCCGGAGCATGTAGCCGTGGAAGACGAGAACGCGCATCGGAGCCGCCGAAGTTAATAGTCTTCCCGGCGATGAACGAGAAGCAGCTCTACCGCATGCGCGCCGCGGCCTCCGGTCGCGAGGCCATCGCCCACACCCAGCCCGGCTCGGTCTACGTCGACCGCGAGACGGGCGAGGAGATGGCGCCGGTCGCCAAGGTCCTGCCGCTTGCCCCCTCCGTCTCTGCCCTTCCGCGCAGCCCGGAGAACCTCCGCGCCTGCCGCCGCTGCGACCAGCTGATCGGGTTAGACGTATCTGATTGCCCGTACTGCGGTCTGCGGCAAGAAGCCCTTTAGGGCTTCTTCACGAGCGTCGCGGTGTAGAGCAGCCGCGCGTCGGAGTAGTAGCAGCCGTAGGTCTTGGTCTTGCCGACGCCCTGCTGGGGATGGCCGCTCTGGACGTCCTCCCTGGAGATGCAGTGATCGGGGAGGCGGCTGCCGCGCCAGGTGTTTTCCCCCGAGAGGTTGAGGGCGAACATCGGCGCCCAGGTGGGAATGGTCAGCGCCACAACGTGGCCCTTGAGGACGGTGAGCGGGTGGTCGAGGGCGAAGATCGGGGTGCCGCCGAAGTATGGGTTGAGGACCTCGATCGGGCTCTGGCGGACCAGCTTGTACTGGGGCGGCTTCGTGTCCTCGATCGGGCGCAGGACACCGATCCGGGCCTCGGCGGGGGTACCGAAGAAGTCGTTGAAAAAGCCCACCTCGTCGGTGGTGGTTTTCGTTTCCTGCGTCGACGGCTTCGAGAGGGTGATCGACCAGGCGATGATTTTCCCTTCGAAGGGGGCCTCGTAGGGGCGGGCGACGCCGTCGGCGATCGACTGGAAGCCGGTGACGTGCCCCTCCACCCGGCATTCGACGAGGGGGTTGCCGTTGACGTCGGTCTTGCCCGGACAGGAGGCGGCAGGCATGTTCGGAGTCTGGCCGAGGACTACCACGCGCAGTGGCGCCGAAGCGGCTTGCCGCGGGGCGATCGCAACAAGCGCCGCCAGCAGTGCGGCAGCGCCGACCAGCACCAGGAGGCGCCGGGAGGTGGTCTTGGTCTCTGCGTGGGCCATTGCTGAGGCAAACACCGGGCTCGGAGCCCGGTTGCGGGCCAATCTTGCCGTCCGGCGCGGCCGGATGCGCCGCTGCGGAGGCATTTGCACGATCCCGGCCAAGCGGGCGGGCCCTCCCAGGTAGGGTTCGCCGCCAGATGGAGGCATCGAATGCCAGCGACGAATTCATCCCGGCCGGCCTCGCCGCCTACGGGATCGAGGCCGACGAGATCGAGCGGGCGGTGATCGGCGCCGCCCACCAGACCTTTTGGCCGCCGATCCTCGAGCTGCTGCAGCTCGACACCAGCCAGGTGCCGGTCGAGCGCAATCCCGATCTCTCGCAAGCGCCGCCGGAACGATGAGCGAGGCGCTGGACCTCTCGCTGAGGGAGCAGGCGGCGGCGGTCGCCGGCGGCGAAGCCGACGCCACCGAGCTGCTGGAGGCGTGCCTGGAGCGGATCGGAGAGCGAAACCCGGCGCTGAACTCCGTGGTCGAGACCTTCCCCGAGCGCTCGCGGGAGATGCTGGCGACGGCCCCGCCGGGTCCCCTGCACGGCGTGCCGATCGTGATCAAGGACGAGTGGCCGCTGCCCTGGCGGGCGCAGCGGTTCGGGGCCGCCGAGATGCCAGCGCCGACGGCGCCTGGCGAGTCCGGTCCCTACCGGGCGCTGCGGGATGCCGGTGCGGTGATCGTCGGGGTCGGCAACATGCACGAGCTCGGCGCCGGCAGCACCGGCAACATCTCCGTCTACGGCCCGGCCCGCAACCCCTGGAACCTCGAGCGCTGCCCGGGCGGCTCCTCCAGCGGCCCGGCGGCCGCCGTGGCGGGGGGGCTCGTCGCCGGCGCGGTCGGCGCCGATGGCGTCGGCTCGATCCGCTACCCCGCCGCCTACTGCGGCCTCACCGGCCTGAAGCCGACCTTCGGCCGCGCGGCAATGGCCGGACACCACATGGCTGAGATCTCGACCACGATCGTCTCCGGCGCCCTTTGCGCCGACGCTGCCGACTGCCGCCTGCTCGATTCGGTCCTCTACGGCGAGGAGCTACGGGCGGGGACGCCCGATGGCATCCGGATCGGCGTCATCCGCGCCGAGGTCTCCGAAGACGTGGCCCCGGCGCTGCGCGAGGCCTGCGAGGAGGCAATCGAGGACCTGCGTCGCGAGACCGGGGGCGAGCTGCGAGAGATCGAGCTGCCGGAACTGGCAGCAGCGACCCTGGCGACCGTCCTGATCGCCAACAGCGAGAGCCTCGCCGACGTCACCGTCGAGCGCCTCAACGAACTGGACCCGGAGCTGAGCCCGATCGGGCGCGGCCTGCTCAAGTACCGGGTGCTGCTGCCGGCGATCGCGACGATCAAGGCCGGGCAGGTGCGGACGATGGCCCGCCGCACTCTCGCCAGGGTCTTCGAGGAGGTCGACGTGATCGCCTGGCCCACCGTGCCGGCCGTGGCGCCGCCATTGGCGGCACCGCTGGTCGAGCTGCCGAGCGGCACCGTCACCGCCGACGAAGCCAACGTGCGCGGAGGCGCCCTCGCCAACCTCACCGGCATCCCCGCGATCAGCGTCCCGGTCGGCTCCTCCGAGGGCCTGCCGATCGGCCTGCAGTTGCAGGCCGCCTGGGGCCGGGACGAGCTGCTGCTCGACGCCGCCGAGGCGCTCGAGCGCGCCAACGGCCGCCGCTGGGTCGAGGCGCAGCCGCCGGCCGCGCGCGGCGCCGAGACCCTGGAGGCTTAGCGTGGCGGCGATCGAGGTCGAGGGGCTCGAGCGCGCTTTCGGCGATGTTCTCGCCGTGCGGGGAATCGACCTGCGGGTCGCCGACGGCGAGATCTACGGCTTCCTCGGCCCCAATGGCGCCGGCAAGACGACGACGGTGCGGATGCTGACGACGCTGCTGCTGCCCAGCGGTGGCCGCGCCAGCGTCGCCGGACACGACGTTGTCGGCGAGGCGCGACGGGTGCGCGCCTCGATCGGCGTCGCCCTACAGGAAGCGGCGCTCGACCCGCTGATGACCGGCCGCGAGCTGATCCGGCTGCAGGCGACGCTACAGGGCCTGCCCCCTGCGGCGGGCCGCCGGCGCGCTGACGCGCTGCTGGAGCGGGTCGGTCTCAGCGGCGCCGCCGATCGCCGCGTCGGCGGCTACTCGGGCGGGATGAAGCGGCGTCTCGACCTCGCCGCCGCCCTCGTCCACGAACCGAGCGTCCTCTTCCTCGACGAGCCGACCACCGGCCTCGATCCCGTCAGCCGGAAAACGATTTGGGAGGAGGTGCGGGCGCTGAACGAAGACGGGACGACGGTATTCCTCACGACCCAGTACCTGGAGGAGGCCGACCAGCTGGCCGACAACGTCGGGATCATCGACAGCGGCCGAATCGTCGCCGAGGGCACGCCGGAGGCGCTGAAGGCCGAGGTCGGCAAACCGCACGTCGAGCTGCTTGTCGGCGAGGGTGCGGTGGCCGCGGCCGAGCAGGTGTGCGAGAGGCTGGGCAAGCTGCTGCCGCCGAAGGACGGCAAGCGCGTGCTGGTGGAAGTCGAGCAGGGCGCCGCCGACATCCCGCGCGTGGTCCGCGCCCTCGACGAGGCGGGGGTGGCGGTCGAGTCGCTGGAGCTGGTGCGGCCGACGCTCGACGACGTCTTCGTCGCCAAGACCGGCCACCACCTCGAAAAAGAGGAGCGGGCGGAGAGCGGCGAGGAGCTGGCTAGGGCGTGAGTGAGCTGGCGCGGAGCGCGCGGGTGGTGCGGGCGCTCGGCGCGCGCTCGATCCGCCAAACCTTCCGCCGGCCGCAGCTGATCAGCCCGATCGTGGTCTTCCCCACCCTGCTCCTGGCGGTCCAGACCGGCGGCGCAGGGGCCGGGATCGAACTGCCCGGGTTCCCGCCCGTCCAGAGCTTCCTCCAGTTCATGCTGGCCGGCTCGATGATGCAATCGATGATGCTCGCCGGCAACAGCGGCGGGATCGCCTTCGCGGTCGACATCGAGATGGGCTTCACCGACCGCCTCTTCGCCGCCCCGATCCCGCGTTTCGCGATCGTCCTCGGCCGCCTCGCCGGGACCGCGGCGCTGGGACTGTTCGCCTCGGTCTGGTTCCTCGCGATCGGGCTGATCTTCGGCGCGGAGATCGCCGGCGGCGTACCCGGCGCCCTGCTGGCGATCGCGCTGACGACGGCCGCAGCGCTGGCGGTCGGCGGCATCGGCGCTGCGATCGCCCTGCGCAGCGGCAGCGCCAGCGTCGTCCAGGGGCTCTTCCCGCTGGTCCTCGTGGTCCTCTTCCTCTCCTCGGCCTTCTTTCCCCAGGAACTGATGATCGAGCCGGCGAAGACGATCGCCGAGTACAACCCGCTCAGCTTCATCGTCGAGGGGGTGCGGGAGCCGATCATCTCCGGCATCGACGCCGCTCACACGCTGGAGGCGGTGGCGGCGATCCTCGGCATCGTCGTTCTCGGGCTGGTGCTCAGCTCGCGCGCCCTGCGTCACCGGCTGCGGGTGGGCTGATGGAGGCGGCGGCCGTCACCGAGGCTGCAAAGGCGCCGTCGCCGGCAGCCTGGCGCACGAACCTGGCGACGATCGCTGCCCTCGTCGCGCGGGCGAAGAACGAGCTGGTGCGGGTGCCGGGCGCTGCGATCCCCGGCGTCCTGGCGCCGACGATCTTCTTCCTCGGCCTCAACGGCGTCTTCGGCGGCCTGATCCACCTCAGCGGCTTCGACACCGACTCCTACGAGAGCTTCATCGTTCCCGTCAGCATGCTGCAGGGGGCCGGCTTCACCGGCGCCGCCGCCGGGGTCAACCTCGCCCGCGACTACGAGCAGGGCTGGGTCGACCGCCTGCTCGTCTCCCCCGCGCCGCGCTGGGTGCTGCTCACCGGCAACGTCCTCGCCGCCGGCCTGCGCGCCTTCGTCCCCGCCACCTTCGTCCTGGCGATCGCCTTCCTCATCGGCGCCCGCTGGCCCGGCCTTGACGGGCTGGTCGTCTGCTACCTGATGGTTGCGGCGATGGCGGCCGTCGCCGCCTGCTGGGGCTCGATGCTGGCCCTCCACTACAAGAGCCAATCGGCGGCGCCGCTGATGCAGGCGGGGATGATGGGCCTGGTCCTGCTGACCCCCGCCTACGCACCGCTGGAGCTGCTGCAGCCTTGGCTGGAGAAGGTCGCCGAAGTCAACCCGGTGACCCACGTGCTGGAAGCGGCGCGCCAGGGATTCGTCGGCAGCGTCACCTGGAGCGATACCTGGCCCGGCCTGACAGCACTGGCGGGCCTGCTGCTCGTGCTGGCCCCGCTGGCGCTGCGCGAGATGCGCCGCACGAATGTCTGAGCGCGAGGCAGTCCTCGCCGAGACCGAGCGCGTTCTGCGGCAGAACTGGGTGGTCGGTCGCCGCGGTGAGACCGCGTTCAGCTACACCGAGCCCAGCCCCGGCCGCTACCCCTGGCAGTGGTACTGGGACTCCTGCTTTGCGGCGATCGTCTGGCGCCGGTTCGAGCCGGCGCGGGCGCGGCTGGAGCTGGAGAGCCTGCTGGCGGCGCAGCGGGCAGACGGCTTCGTCGGCCACACGATCTTCTGGCGCAGCCACGTCTCCGGTCCGCGAGTGCTCTTCTACAACGTCCGCGACCGCAAGGCACGGGAGACCGAGACGATCCAGCCACCACTACTCGCCTGGGCCTGGCGGATCGCGATCGGGGATCCGAATGAGGAGCCGCGAATCATTCGCCATGTGGACTGGCTGCGACGCCACCGCGACCTCGAGGGGGACGGGCTGCTCTGGATCGTCCAGCCCGACGAGTCCGGGCTCGACGCCTCGCCGAAGTTCGAAGAGGTCTGGGGCTGGCGGGCGAACGGGCGGATCGGCTTCCCGCTGCTGGTCCACCGCAACCGCGGACTCGACTGGAACGCGCGGCGCCTCCGCGACGCCGGCCACCCGGTCCTCTGCGAGGTGCTCGTCAACACCCTCTGGTCGCTGTCGCTGCAGGCGCTGGGGCGCCCCTCGGCGACGCCTGCCCTGATCGACCGGCTCTGGGACGAGCGGCGCGGGCTCTTCGTCGACGAAGCCCAGCCTGGCGGGGTGCGGCCGCAGGCCCTGACCTGGGCCTCGCTGGCGCCGCTGGCGCTGCCGGACCTGCCGGAGGCGATCGGTCGGCGGCTGGTCGAGGAGCACCTGCTGAACGAGCGCGAGTTCCTCACCCCGGTCGCGCCGCCCTCGGTGGCCGTCGGCGAGCCCGGCTACGAACCCGACGGCGGCCACGGCCCGATCCGCCGCTACTGGCGCGGCCCGACCTGGATCAATTCCGCCTGGCTGGTCTGGCTCGGCCTGCGGCGGCTCGGCTACGAGGCCGAGGCGGAGCGGCTGGCGAGCGGCGTCATCGGCGCCGCCGCCCGCGAAGGCCTGCGCGAGTACTACGACCCGCGGAGCGGCAAGGGGCTGGGCGCGAAGGACTTCGCCTGGTCAGCCCTGATAGCCGAGCTGGCCGATCCGAAGCCGTTCTGAACGCCGCTTATTTGTAGCGGTAGGTGATTCGACCTCTGTCGAGGTCATACGGGGAGAGCTCGATCTTCACGCGGTCGCCGGGGAGGATGCGGATGTAGTGGCGGCGCATCTTTCCCGAGATGTGGCCGAGCACGTCGTGCCCGTTGTCCAGTTTGACCCGGAACATCGTGTTGGGAAGAGCCTCGGTGATCTCCCCCTCCATTTCGATCTTTTCCTCTTTGGCCATGCGCGCGGAGCGTATCTAACGGCGCAGGTGTCGGAGGGCGCCCTCCCGGTCAGCGACTTCCCCTGCAAATTGCGCAGCCTCCAGCTCGGCGACGGCGTTGCCGAGCTCGGGGCCCGGCTCGATCCCCAGCTCGGCTGCGATCTCGTCCCCGCGCAGCAACGGCGGCGGCGGGCCTTCGCGGCGCCACTCGAGACCGGCGGCGATCATCTCGCGCGCCAGCTGCAGGTGCGCCGCGACCATCTCCGGGCTGGCGATCGGGCCCTTGCCGCGGGCGGAGAGGCGGTCGGCGACGGTGAGCAGGGTGACGTCGACGGTGACCGGATCGGTCGCGCGCAGGTAGGCGTGGACCCGGCGCCGCGAGAGCGGCATCTCCGGGATCAGAAACCCGAGGCGCAGGTGGTGCCGGGCCATCCCCTGCAGGTGCTGGGTGAGGCGGCGGCTGGCGCGCAGGCGGCGGCAGACCTCGCCGATCACCTCGGCCCCCACCTCGTCGTGGCCTTTGAAGCCGACGAAGCCGTCGCGTTCGGCCTTCGTCGCCGGCTTGGCGATGTCGTGGAAGAGGGCGCCGAAGCGCAGGGCGGTGCGACGGGTCATCTCGTCGGCGAGCGGCTCGTCGAGGAGGGCGGCGACCTCGGCAGCGCGATCGCCGGCGAAGCGCTCGAGGTCGGCCTCGACTTCGAGCGTGTGCTCGAGCACCGCGATCGTGTGGTCGTAGACGTCCAGGTGGTGGTTCGGCCCCTGCTCGACCCCGCGCAGAGTCTCCAGCTCCGGCAGGACCACAGCGGTAATCCCGAGCTCGCCGAGCAGGCGCAAGCCGCGCAGGGGATCCGCGCCGCCGACGAGCTGCCGCAGCTCTGCCAGCTGCCGCTCTCCCGCCGGGTCGGCGGCACGGGTGGCGGAGGCGCGAGCGAGCGCGAGCGTCCGCGGCTCGATCTCCAGCTCCAGCTCGGCCGCCAGGCGCGCCGCCCGCAGCAGCCGCAGCGGATCGCTCGCGAAGCTCTGTTCGCCGACGGCGCGCAGGCGCTTCTCTGCCAGGTCGGTGAGGCCAGCGTACGGATCGATCGGATCCTCGCCCGCGAGAGGCACCGCGACGGCGCCGATCGTGAAGTCGCGCGCCGCTAGGTCCTCCTCGATGCCGCCGCCGCGCAAAGCGGTCACGTCGATCTGCCAGCCGTGCTTCTGGGCCGCCACCCGCCAGGTTCCGAACTCGGCCGAGAGCTCGAAGCCGTGCACGCCGAGCGCGGCGCCGATTTCCTTTGCGACCGCTCCCGGATCGCCGGCCGCGGCGAGGTCGAGGTCGGCAACCTCGCGGCCGAGCGCGGCGTCGCGCACCGCGCCGCCGACGATCCATACCCCCTCGGCGTCCCCCAGGGCGCGCCGCACCGCCACCACGACGGGTGCCTCGCCGAGGCGAATGGCGCTTCGGTCAACCATGGGGATACAAAAGCGCCACCGTCAAGCCGGCCGTCGCGGCACCCGCGGAGAGATCGCGCAGGTGACCTCGTAGTTGATCGTCTCCAGCCGCCGCGCGATCTCCTCGGCGAGGATCTGCTCCCCGCCCTGGCGGCCGATCAGGACCGCCTCCTCGCCTGGCTCGACGTCGGTCTCGGAGCCGAGGTCGACCGTGATGTTGTCCATCGAGACGGTGCCGACGAGGGGGTGACGGCTGCCGCGGACGAGGACCTCGGCGTTGTTGGTGAGGGCGCGGCGGACGCCGTCGCCGTAGCCGAGCGGGATCACGCCGACCCAGGTGTCGGTGGGGGCCGTCCACCTGCGGCCGTAGCCGGCGCTGGCCCCGGCGGGGAAGCGCTTGACGTCGGCGACGTGGGAGTGCAGAGAAAGCGCCGGCCGCAGGTCCTGCTCGGCGGGGTCGCGCTGGAAAGGGTCGAGCCCGTAGATGGCGACGCCGCAACGCGCCATCCCGTAGTGGGAGCGCTTGTCACGGAGGACCGCGGCGCTGTTGGCGGCGTGGACGAGGACCCCTGGGTGCTCCGCCTTGACCACGGCGGCGACCTCGTCGAAGCGGTCGAGCTGCTCATCGAAGTAGTCCGAATCGAGCTCGTCGGCGGTGGCGAGGTGGGTCCAGATCCCCGCCGGCTCCAGATCGGGGTCCTCGGCACAGGCGCGAACCAGCTCCAGCACCTCCCCGGGGTCACGGTTGCCGAGCCGGCCCATGCCGCTGTCGTACTTGACGTGGACGCGGGCGCGGCGACCGTGGGCGCGGGCCCGGTCGGCGATCAGGCGCCGGAAGTCCTCTCGCCAGACGGCGAGCTCCGAGCCGGCGGAGAAGGCCACGTCCACCTCCTCGGCCGTCAGCGCCCCCATCGTCAGCAGCGGCACGTGCTGGAAGCGGCGGCCGACCTGCTCCGCCTCCCCCGCCGTCGCCACCGCAAGGCGGGTCGCGCCACCCTTCAGGGCGGCATCGGCGCAGCCGTCAAATCCATGCCCGTATCCGTCTGCCTTGACGACGGCACAGAGCTCCGCCCCCTCGGCCAGCTCCGCCTTCAGCCGCGTGCAATTGGCACGGACGGCATCGAAGTCGATCCGGGCGAACGCCCGCTCCATGGCTCTAGTCGCCGTCGACCAGGGCGGCGAGCGCATCGGCCCTGGTGACCATGCCGGCCAGGTAGCCGTCGGCGTCGACGACCGGCAGGTGGTTGTGGTGCTTGTCGGCGATCTTCTTTGCCACCCGGTCGGCCGACTCGTAGTCGTGGGCGACGATCGGGTCCGCCGTCATCAGCTCGGAGACCTCGGTGGCAAAGGCTTTTTCCAGCCGCTCCTCGAACCCCTTCATCGAGCCGACGAAGACGATCCCGCCCATGATGTTGAGGTAGTGCGGCAGGTGCAGGTCCGACTCCTCCTCGCTGAGGACGAGGTCGGACTCGCTGACGATCCCGACCAGCTTGTTGTCGTTGTCGACGACCGGGATCGCGCCGAGGTCGGTTTTCGAGAGCAGGTCGATCGCGGTCCGAGCATCGTCGCTGGGATGGACGCTGGGGACCTCGCGAGCCATGATCTCTCCGGCGGTCTTCATGGGCGCGAGGTTATTCGACCGGCCTGTCGGGACGCAGCGCCGGCGGGATCGAGTCGACCACGTCGGTGGCGATCACCGACTCGGCAGCGCCGACGCGGACAGCCGCGTCCAGACCGGCCCGGGCGTGGGCGAGAACCGCGGCGCAGGTCGCGGCGAAGGGATCCGGCAGGCGGGCGAGGAGGCCGGCGGTCATGCCGGAGAGGACGTCGCCGCTGCCGGCGGTGGCGAGCGCCGGAGCCGAAACCACGTTGACGGCGATACGGGCGCCGTCGGTGACGATCGTGTCGTCGCCCTTGAGGACGACGATGGCCCCGGCCGCCTGCGCCGCCTCGCGGGCGCCGGCAACCCGGTGGGCGCCGACCTCGGCAGAGTCGCGCCCGAGCAGCCGCCCGAGCTCGCCGGCGTGCGGGGTGAGGACCGTCGGCGCCTTCCGCGCCCGCAGCTCGCCGAGGCGCCCGGCGAAGGCATTCAAACCATCGGCGTCCAGCACAAGCGGCGCCTCGATCCGCGGCACCGCCGACCGGGCCAGCTCGAAGGAACCCGGGTCCTTGCCGAGACCGGGACCGAAGATGCCGGCGGCAGCGCGCTCGAAGGTCCGCAGCACCGCCTTCTCGGAGGCGGGCACGAGGCAACCGTCGCCGCCGGGGCAGCCGACCGACATCACCTCCGGATCGGCCAGCTCGAAGACCAGCTCCAGATCAGCCGGGACCGCCACAGTCGCATAACCGGCGCCCGCCCGGATCGCCGCCAGCGAAGCCATCCGCACCGCACCCGTCAGCCCCCGCGAGCCGCCGGCGATCGCGACCTGCCCGGAGCTGAACTTGGTCGAGCGAGGCCCGCGGCGCGGCGCGAGCTCGAGGACGGAAACGCCGATCTCACCCGCTGCGGTCTCACCTGGGGCGCCGGCCGGAATTCCGATCTCCGCCACCCGCAGCTCACCGCTGTGCCACTTCCCGGGCGCGACCCGCTGCCCCAGCTTGGCCGCGTGAAAGCTGACCGTGACATCTGCCGACACGGCATCACCCGCAACCTCGCCACTCGAGGCGTCGACGCCGGAGGCGATGTCGCAGGCGACAACCGGGGCCGCGCACCCGTTGATCGCCCCGATCGCTTCGGCCGCCGGCCCTCGCGGCGCCCCCCCGAATCCGGTCCCGAAGATCGCGTCGACAACGGCGCCGGAACCGGCCAGGCGCCCAGCGACATCCCCCTCCACCAGTTCCCCTCCAGAGCGCTCGTAGTTGATCGCCGCGTCTCCGCGCAGCTCCCCGGGGGGCCACAAGAGCAACACATCGACCTCAAACCCCATCTCCCGCAGCAGCCGCGCCGCCACAAACCCGTCCCCCCCGTTGTTCCCCTTCCCGCAAACCACCCGCACAGGTCCCTGAGGAGCCATCTCGGCCACCGCCTCCGCCACAGCCCTACCGGCAGCCTCCATCAACCCCAGCGAAGGAACCCCCATCTCCTCAATCGCCCACCGATCAACGGCGCGCATCCCCTCCGCGTCGTACAAGGGCTTCAGCCACGACTCCATGAGCCTTCAGCCTATGCGTACTCAGAGGGGGCCGGTGGGGGTCCCTGGGTACTCAGCATGGAGCCGCGCCTTGACCTTCGAGGCGTCAGCAGGAGGCGATCCACGCGGCGGAGGTGCTCCCAGGGACCCCCACCGGCCCCCTCCCCCACCAGCGAGCTACTTGATCCCGACGATCAGCTTCGCAGTAGCCAGATCACCCGAGGCTTCGGACCCCAGCGCCAGGTAACCGATCTTCTGCAGGTACGGCTTCGCTTCCTTGAACCCTTCGTCCCCCGCGGGCATCAGCGCCGTAGCCAGCTTCAGCGCGGACCCCCCGTCCACGTAGACGGAGATCGGAGTGCCGCCGAGAGCCTCGGTCGCTTCCTTGTAGGGCGCCGTGTCAGCAAGGGTCTTGCTCGCTTCCTGGAAGCTCGAGAGAGTGGTCGCGAGGCCGTAGCCGATCGCGATGCGGCTGCCCTTGGCGGCGACGACCACCGGCTGGCGGCCGAGTTCCGGGCTGCGGATCGAGAAGCCGCTGGCGCCTTCGGTGATCTTGGTAACCCCGGAGACGCCGGTGGAGCGGAGGAAGAGCCCGAGGTTGGAGACGGTGTTCTTCGCCTTCTGCTCGTCTTCGGCTTCGAGGACGAGGGCACCGCCGAGGCTGCTCTCGCTGTTGCCGGTCACGTAGGCCCCGACGTCGCCGATCGAGCCGGCGATCGTTCCGAGGTCGACTCCGGCTTCCTTCAGCGTCTTCTTCAGCTTGTGCGGCGGAATCCCCTCGCTCGGGATGCCCTCCTCGTCGATCCGGTCGATCCCTTCGTTGAAGCGGTCGCCGAATTCGGCCGAGGCGAAGGCGGCCACGGCGGTTGCCGGCAGCGAGCCGAGCAGCTCGGAGGCATCGCCGGCAGGCGGGTTGTCGCCGCCGAGATTCGAGCTGAGGTCGATCTCGACCCGATCGGAGCCGGGTACGAGGCTGGCTACCGCGGTCGCTTCTTTCGGCTCGATCCCGACGCTGTCGAGGAAGGTTTCGGTCTCCGGGTCGATTTCGTTGCCCGCTTCCTCGATCAGGCCGCCGATGTCGACGAAGACGTCGGCGGCGCTGTCGCCGGGAACGCCGGAGACGGCGCTGGTGTAGGTCTCCTGGCCGGCGAGATTGTCCCCGCTGGAGGCGTCGACCATCGACTTGAAGATCGCTTCGTCTTCGGCGAAGACGACCAGGCCGTCGAAGACGCCGATCGTGGTTTCGTCCTCCTGCACCTTGAAGTCGACGCCCTCGTAGGAGCCGTCCTTCGCCGGTTCGTCCTCGGACTCGAGCTGCTTGTCGACGAACTCGCGCGCTTCGTCTTCGTTCGAGATCTGAATTGCGGCGCCGTAGCCTTCGAAGTCTTCTTCTTCGTAGTCCTGCAGGAAGAGGCCCGCTTCCTCGCCGAGCCACGGTTCGACTTCCTTTTCGAAGTCGAATTCCTCGCCGTCTTCGGAGGCCGAGCTTTCGAGCTCTTCGACGATCAGGCCACCGAGGTCGCCGACGCCGGCGATTTTCTTCGCCAGCGCTTCGATGTTCTGCTTCGTATCCCCTTCGGGGTGGATCGTGAAGTCGATGAAAACCGGAGCCTGGGCGGGCGCGACACCGGCCGGATCGGTGCCGCCGCTGCCGCTGTCGCCGCTGTCGCCGCAGCCGGCGGCGAAGAGAGCGGCGAGAGTCGCGAGGAGGACTGGAAGGGCGAGACGGTGCTTCACGGAGGCGGGCACTCTAGCGACCGTTTTGGACAACTTCAGCCGACCAGCAACCTTGAGGATCTGTCACTCGACGGTGACGGTCTTGGCCAGGTTGCGCGGCTGGTCCACGTTGAGGCCGCGGTTGCGGGCGATGTCGTAGGCGAGCAGCTGCAGCGGCAGGATCGCGACGATCGGCTGCAGGATCCAATCGGTGGCGGCAACCTCGATCGTCTCGTCGGCGACCTCGGCGACACGCGAGCCGCCGGCGGTGGCGATCCCGATCGTCTGCGCTCCCCGCGCCCGCACCTCCTCGACGTTGGAGAGGACTTTCTCCAGGATCGGGCTCTCGGTGGCGACGCAGATCACCGGCGTCGACTCGTCGAGCAGGGCGATCGGGCCGTGCTTCATCTCCCCGGCCGCGTAGGCGTCGGTGGGGATGTAGCTGATCTCCTTCAGCTTCAGCGCCCCCTCGAGGCAGACCGGCAGGCCGATGTGGCGGCCGAGGTAGAGGAAGAATTCCTGGTCGCCGTGCCGATCGGCAACCTTGCGGGCGGGACCCTCGGACGCCGCCAGCGTCTCCTCCATCTTCGACGGCAGCGCCTTCATTTCTGCGATCAGCTCGGCCAGCCGCACGGGCGGCAGCGTCCCGCGCAGCTCCGCGATCCGCAGCCCCAGCAGGTACATCGCCGCCATTTGGGCGACGAAGGTCTTGGTCGCGGCGACGCTGATCTCCATCCCGGCGCGGATGTAGAGGACTGCGTCGGCGTCGCGGGTCGCCTGGCTGCCCATGATGTTGGTGATCGCCAGTACCGTCGCCCCGGCCTCGCGAGCCAGTCGCATCGCCGCCAGGGTGTCGGCCGTCTCCCCCGACTGGGTCATCCCGATCACGAGGTCGTCCGGCCCGACCACCGGGTTGCGGTAGCGGTACTCGGAGGCGACGTCCATCTCCACCGGCACTCGCGCCCACTCCTCGATCGCGTAGCGGCCGACCAGGCCGGCGTGGTAGGAGGTGCCGCAGGCGACGATCACGATCCGCCGCACGCCGCGGAGAAACTCGTCGGAGAGCTCGACGTCGGAGAGGTCGACCCCCTCGGTGCAGGGGAGGCGATCGGTGATCGTCTCGGCGACCGCGTCGGCCTGTTCGTGGATCTCCTTCAGCATGAAGGTCTCGTAGCCGCCCTTCTCGGCGGCGTCGGCGTCCCAGGTCACCTCTTCGGCCTCGCGCGCGATCGGGTTGCCCTCGGTGTCGGTGACGCGAACCGCGCCGGCTTCGATTTCGACGATCTCGCCGTTTTCGATCGGCATCGCGGTGCGGGTGTCGGCGAGGAAGGCGGAGATCGCGGAGGCGAGAAAGGTCTCCCCCTCGCCCACCCCGGCGACCAGCGGGCACTCCTTGCGGGCTCCGACCAGCCGCTGGGGCTCGTCAGCGTGCATGGCGACGAAGGCGTAGTGGCCGCGCAGCTCGGCATAGGCGGCGCGGACGGCGGCGGCGAGGTCGCCCTCGCAGTGGGCGGCGATCAGGTGGGCGACCACCTCGGCGTCGGTCTCGGAGGTGAAGGCCTTCCCTTCGTCCTGGAGCCGGCGGCGCAGCTCCGAGTGGTTCTCGACGATCCCGTTGAGGACGATGTGGACCCGGCCGGAGCTGTCATCGTGGGGATGGGCGTTCTCCTCGGTGACGCGGCCGTGGGTGGCCCAGCGGGTGTGGGCGATCCCGGTCGCCGACGGCGGCAGCGGCCCGGCGCCGTTGTCGGCGCGGGCGTCGACGGCGGCCCGCAGGTTGGCGAGGTTGCCGACCGCGTGCACGCTCTCGACCTCGCCCTCGGCGAGCACCGAGAGGCCAGCGGAGTCATAGCCCCGGTATTCGAGCTTTTCCAGCCCCGAGAGCAGCAGCTCCTCGCAGGGCCGGCTGCCCACGTATCCGACGATGCCGCACATAGAGGCGAGTAAGGGTAGTGGGCGGAACCAGAGCGCCGTTCAGGCGAGCTCTCGCCGCACGAGCCCCGCCAGGCGCTCGGCGGTCGTCTCCGCTTCCTCGGCGCTCGGAGCCTCGACCATCACCCGGACCAGCGGCTCGGTCCCGGAAGGCCGCAGCAGCACGCGACCGCGCCCGGCGAGAGCCTCGTGCTCGCGCTCGACCGCCTCCCAGACTGCGGCGGCGTCCTTCACCGCCTCGCGGTCGGCAACCTCGACGTTGACCAGCACCTGCGGCAGCCTGCGCATCGGCACCGCGTCCTCGAGGCGGTTGCCGTTCAGCTCCCGCATCGTCATCAGGGCGGCGGCGATCCCGTCGCCGGTGGAGACGAAGTCCGAGCAGATGATGTGGCCCGACTGCTCGCCACCGAGCGGCCAGCCACGCTTCCGCATCTCGTCGATCACGTAGCGATCGCCGACCTGGGTGACCGCGACCTCGATCCCGTCCTCCGCCATCGCCTGGTGGAAGCCGAAGTTGCTCATCACGGTGACCACCACTCCCCCGTTCAGCTCTCCCCGCCCCGCCATCCCGCGGGCGGCGAGGGCGATCAGCTCGTCGCCGTCGTGGACCTTGCCCTCGCCGTCGGCGGCGAGGACGCGGTCGCCGTCGCCGTCGAAGGCGAAGCCGATCTCGGCTCCGGAGGCGGCAACGCGCTCGGCCAGGGCCTCGACGTGCGTCGATCCACAGCCGGCGTTGATGTTGCGGCCGTCGGGCTCGACCCCGATCGCCTCGACCTCGGCGCCGAGGCGCTCGAAGATCGCCGGGGCAGCGCGGTAGGTGGCGCCGTTGGCGCAGTCGAGCAGGACCTTGCGACCAGAAAGGTCCAGCGGGAAGGCGGAGTGGAGCTCCCGCAGGTAGTCCGCGAGGCCGGCGTTCAGCTCGCGCAGCCGGCCGGCGCGCCCGGCGGCGGGAGCCTGGTCCAGCAGCGCCTCGATCCGGGCCTCGACCTCGTCGGCGAGCTTGACGCCGCGGCCGTCGAAGAACTTGATCCCGTTGTCGCGGAAGGGGTTGTGGGAGGCGGAGACGACCGCGGCGAGGTCCAAGCCGAGGCGCTTGACCAGGATCGCGGCGGCCGGCGTCGGCAGCACCCCGGCCAGCAGGGCGTCCCCCCCGGCGGCAGCGATGCCGGCTGCGAGCGCCGCCTCCAGCATCGGGCCGGACTCGCGGGTGTCGCGGACGATCAGGACCTGCGGCCGCTCGGCCTCCAGAGAGGCGGTCGTCGCCCGGCCGAGCGCGGTTGCCAGCTCGGCGCTGAGGAAGGTGCCGGCCTCCCCCCGGACCCCGTCGGTTCCGAAAAGTTTTCTATTCGTCATTTCCAATTAGCAAGTGACTGAGGGCGCGAAAACCGAGACTGGCAAGGACGCAGGGAGGTCGGCGCAGGGAGCGCACAAGTTAGTGCGTGACTGAGCCGACCGACCGAGGACGCCCAGACGAAGGTTTGCAGCGTCCTCAGCGCTTGCTGAACTGCGGGCGCTTACGGGCCTTCTTAAGACCGGCCTTGCGGCGCTCCTTGACGCGGGCGTCGCGGGTGAGGAAGCCACGCCGCTTGAGGTCGCCGCGGAGCTCGGAGTCGATCTCGGTCAGAGCCCGGGCGACGCCGTGGCGAACGGCGCCGGCCTGACCGCTGATGCCGCCGCCGTGGACGCGAACGCGGACGTCGACGTTGCCCTCGTAGCCGGAGATCGTCAGCGGCTGCTTGACCATCGTCTGGTGCAGGGGCCGCGGGAAGAACTCCTCGAGGCTGCGCTTGTTGATCTCGATCTTGCCGTTGCCGGGGAGGACGGTGACGCGGGCGATCGCGCTCTTGCGTTTGCCGGTGGCGAGGAAGCGGGCGGCTTTGTCAATTTTCGCCGGAGCGCGGCCGGCGGTGGCCGCGTCGGTCTCCTCGGCGGCGGCGAGCTCGGCTTCGCGTCGCGCTTTCTCTTCTTCCTCGGCTTCGAGCCGCGCTTTCTCCTCGGCGCTCAGCTCGGGTTTGTCCGGCTCGACCAGAATCGGCTCCAGGTCGGCTCCCGGGATGACGTCTTTTTTCTCCTCTTTCGCCTTCGGCTCCTCGACGGGCTCCTCGACGGCCTCCGGCTCCGTCGGGGCATCCTCGGCCTCCTCGACGACCTCCTGGTCGGCCTCGGGAGCGGTGACCTCCTCGGCTACCGGCTCCTCATTGACCTGCTCCTCGGTGGTCTCGTCCTGCTCCGGCGTTTTCTCGTCCTCGATCATTCGGTCTCCATCGGTTTCGGCTGCTGGGCCGCGTGCGGGTGGTCCGGCCCGGCGTACACCTTCAGCTTGGTCAGTTGCTGGCGGGCGAGGCGGTTGCGCGGCAGCATCCCCTTCACGGCCTTGCGGATCACTTCCTCGGGCTTGCGCTCGAGCATCTCGCCGAGCGTGCGGGACTTGATCCCCCCGGGGTAGCCGCTGTGGCGGTAGTAGGTCTTCTGCGCCAGCTTGTCGCCGGTGACGCGGATTTTCTCCGCGTTGACGACGACGACGAAGTCACCGGTGTCGATGTGCGGCGTGTACTCCGGCTTGCGCTTACCGCGCAGCGTGTCGGCGATCTGCGTCGCCAGCCGGCCCAGGGTCTTGCCCTCGGCGTCGACGACGTACCAGTCGCGCTGGCGGTTGGCTGGAGTGGCTACAAAGGTCTTCATCGCGCAAAAACCGCGCAGTCCTTCCCACGCGGCCGGGGGATGATAGCCGCATCGGGGTGCAGGGGGCCTCCGGACAGTTGCTTATACTGCCGCCCGAGCAATAGCCGAATCCCGTGCAGGCCACTGTGCGGGAGCGGAGGAACCGAAGGGGCCTTGCAGGTCCCAGGGGCGAATCGGACGAACACCGTCCGTAGCGCGACTCTTTCAGCGCGAGCCCGTCAGCTAACTCCGCAGGCGATGGAAAGAGAGGGCTAGCGGTTGAACAGCAAAGGGTTCGTCCGGCCACGCATGGTCGGCCAGATCGGCGTGATAGCCATGGTCGTGCTGCTCGCGTGCCTCCTCGGCACCGCGGCGGCGAGCACCGGTGGCGCCGCCACCCCGGGCTCGGCTCCGAGCGCCAAAGGCAGCCCGTCGGGGACGCCGGCCGCCTCGCCCAGCGCGGGCGCCCTCACCCTCCTCGCCGGGAAAACCACTCCACGCAAGTCCTTCTACTTCGGCTACCGCTACCCCCGTCTCAGCTACACGATCGGCAGCACCCAGCCGGAAAACGACCTGCGGATCGACGTCGTCGACGCCGCCGGCGAAGTCGTCAAGACCTTCTACCGCGAAAACGTCGCCCCCGATGTCGAGGGCAAAGTCCGCTGGGACGGGACGACGAACGAAGGCCGTCCCGCCCGCAACGGCCGCTACAGCTTCCGGATCAGCCCCCAGTCGGCGGCCGCCACCGCGCCGGCCGCTCGCAGGGCGACCAGCTCCACCGCCATCAGCCTCGGCTTCGCCTTCTACGGCTACGCCTTCCCGATCCTCGGCAGCCACGAATTCGGGATGAGCGCCGGCCGCTTCGGCGCCGCCCGCTCCGGGCACACCCACCAGGGCCAGGACGTGATGGCCGCCTGCGGCCTCACCCTCGTCGCCGCCCGCGGCGGCCGCGTGCAGATGTCGACCTGGGACGACGCCGCCGGCAATTACCTCGTGATCGACGGCAAGGGGACCGGCAACGACTTCATGTACGCCCACCTGGCCGAACCCTCACCTCTGAAGGAAGGTGACACCGTCCGCACCGGGCAGCCGATCGGCGTGGTCGGTGATACCGGCGACGCCCAGGGCTGCCACCTCCACTTCGAGATCTGGAGCGCCCCCGGCTGGTATGAGGGCGGCTCCCCCTTCGACCCGCTTCCCTTGCTCCAGAAGTGGGACGCGTATAGCTGAGTCGGCGTCGACTACGGCAAAATAAGAACGATTCTCATTTTCATGTAGGCTTCTGGCCCTTGACCTGGGCAGAGCGGGCATCGCAGCGGTTCAACGAGGCGGGCTTTCGCACGGGCGCGGCACGGCGGCAGGTGATCGAGCTGCTGGAGGGGGAGCGCTGCGCGCTGACCGCACTTGAGATCGACCAACGGCTCCCGAAGGTCGGGCGTGCCTCGGTCTACCGGACGCTGGAGCAGCTGGAGGAGCTGGAGCTTGTCTACCGGGTCGATGTCGGCGGCGACACCGTGGCCTACGAGCGCAACGACCCGACGGAGCACCACCACCACATGGTCTGCGTCCGCTGCGGGCGGCTGGTTCCCTTCGCCGACCCCACGCTCGAGGAGGCGATCCACGCCGTCGCCGAGCGGGCGGAGTTCGCGGTGACCGCCCACGACGTCCTCCTGCGGGGGACCTGCCCGCGCTGCCAGGGGCAGAGCTAGTGTCGATCGCGATCCCGCTGGCGGGGCTCACCGTCCTGGCCACCCTGCTCGGGGGCCGGATCGGCCTCCGCTTCTCCGACCGGCTGCCGACCCTGCTGGCCCTGACCGGCGGCGTCGTCGTCGCGGTTGCCCTGCTCGACGTCCTGCCAGAGGGGATCCAAGGGGTTGCCGACGTCGACCTCGCCACCGCCCTCGTCGCCGCCGGCTTCCTCGGCTTCTTCTTCGCCGAGCGGATGCTGGTTCTCCACGATCGCGAGGAGGCGATGGAGACGCTGACGGGCGAGCGGGTCGGCGTCCTTGGGGCCGCCGGACTCTCCGCCCACAGCTTCATCGACGGCCTTGGGATCGGCTTCGCCTTCGGAGTCGATTCCGCGACCGGCTTTCTCGTCTTCGCCGCGGTGATCAGCCACGACTTCGCCGACGGCCTCAACACGGTCAGCTATGTCCTGCGCCGTTCGGGCAACCGCCGCACCGCGGTCAGGTGGCTGACGATCGACGCCCTCGCCCCGCTGGTCGGGGCGATCGTCGGCTCCCAGGTGGTGATCTCAGACCAATCCCTCGGCTACGTGCTCTGCGTCTACTGCGGGATCTTCCTCTACATCGGCGCCAGCGACCTGCTGCCCGAGGCGCACTCTCAGGGCTCCTGGGGGCGAGTTGTCCTAACCACTCTCGGCTTCGCCCTGATCTTCGCGATCACCCGCCTGGCCGGGATCTAGCGCGGTTTTCCCCGCAAGCGCCACTAATCCCGTAACCGCGTGTTCTGGAATAAGGATGCTGAATGGTCTATACGTACTAAGTGCCTGGCGAACGACGCAGTACCACCCCCGATCAGTCAGGAGCCGATCATGAACGAGCCATTTCCAGACCCGATCGACCAGCGCTTGATCAGGTCCCTAGCCCATCCCCTGCGGATCCAGATCCTCGAGCTCCTGACCGACCGGGTGGCGAGCCCGAATGCGCTGGCCGCGGATCTCGAAGCAGGCCTCAGCGACGTCGCCTACCACACGCGCGCCCTCGATCGCTACGGGGCCCTCGAGCTCGTCGACACCGCTCAGCGCCGCGGCGCCACCGAGCACTTCTACAAGGCAGCGCCCGCCGCCTTCGTCGGAGGCCCCCCGTGGCGGAAGGTGCCGCGCTCGATCCGCGGCGGCGTCTCGGCCGCGATCCTGCAGACCTTCCTCGACAAGGCGATCGCTGCGCTCGAAGCCGGGACCCTCGACGAGCGCGACGACACCGTCTTCCGCTGGATGCCGCTCTACCTCGACGAGGACGGGTGGGGCGAGGTGGTTGCAATCATGGAAGAGGCGACGAAGATGATGCTGGCAGCGCACGTCCGAAGTCAGGACCGACTGCGCGAGAGCGGTTGTGACGGCTCCGTCTCGACCGTGGTGGGGATGGCGGCCTTCGAGACCGCCGGCTCCCTGGAGGCGGACTAAAGGCTTTTCGGCCTACTCCCACTCGATCGTCGCCGGGGGCTTCGAGGAGATGTCGAGGGCGACGCGGTTGACGTCGCGGATCTCGTTGATGATCCGGTTGGAGACACGCTCCAGCAGGTCGTAGGGGAGCCGGGCCCAGTCGGCGGTCATCGCGTCGTCGGAGGTGACGGCGCGGATCACGACGGGGTAGGCGTAGGTGCGGCCGTCGCCCTGGACGCCGACCGAGCGCACCACAGGTAGCACGCAGAATGACTGCCAGAGTTGGCGGTAGAGCTCGGCGGCGCGGATCTCCTCCTGCAGGATGGCGTCGGCCGCGCGGAGGATGTCGAGGCGCTCTTTGGTCACCTCGCCGCCGACGATGCGGATCCCCAGGCCGGGGCCCGGGAAGGGCTGGCGCCAGACCATCCGCTCGGGCAGGCCGAGCTCAGCGCCGACCGCCCGCACCTCGTCCTTGAACAGCATCCGCAGGGGCTCGACCAGCTCGAACTCGAGGTCGTCGGGGAGGCCGCCGACGTTGTGGTGGGACTTGATCGTCGCTGCATGGTCGGAGCCGCCGGACTCGATCACGTCCGAGTACAGGGTTCCCTGGACGAGGAAGCTGACGTCCTCGAGCTTCGCCGCCTCCTCCTCGAAGACGCGGATGAACTCGGTGCCGATGATCTTCCGCTTCGTCTCCGGGTCGTCGACTCCGGCCAGCTTGGCGAGGAAGCGGTCTTCGGCGTCGACGTGTACGAGCGGGATCCCGAACTGACTGAAGGCCTCGACCACCTGCTGGGCCTCGTTCAGCCGCATCAGACCGTGGTCGACGAAGACGCAGGTGAGCTTGTCGCCCACCGCTTTATGGACGAGGAGTGCGGCGACGGAGGAGTCGACGCCTCCGGAGAGGCCGCAGATCACCTTCCCCTCCCCTACCTGGGCCTGGATCTTCTCCACCTGCTCGACGATCACCGACTGCGGTGACCACTGCTCCTTGCAGCCGGCGACGTCGCGGAGGAAGCGGGTGAGGATCTCGGTCCCGTAGGGGGTGTGGACGACCTCGGGGTGGAACTGGATCCCGTAGAGGCCGCGGTCGGGAAGCTCGTAGGCGGCGACCGGCGAGCTCGGGCTCGAGGCCAGGGCGGTGAAGCCCTCCGGGGCCTCGAAGACCGCGTCGCGGTGGCTCATCCAGCAGCTCTGCTCCTCCGGCAGGCCGCCGAGCAGCCTGCCGCCGCCGTCACGGAGGACGAGGCCGGTGCGGCCGAACTCGCCCGTCTCCGCCGACTCGACCCGGCCGCCGAGCGCCAGCGCCATCGCCTGCATCCCGTAACAGATGCCCAGCGTCGGGACGTCGAGGTCCAGCAGCTGGGTCGGGAACTTCGGAGCTTCGGGGTCGTAGACGGATGCCGGACCACCGGAGAGCACCAGCCCCTTCGGCTTCCGCTCCCGAATCTTCTCCACCGGAGTATTCGCAGGCAGCATCTCGGCGAAGACTCCGCATTCGCGGATTCGGCGGGCTATGAGCTGGGAGTACTGCCCGCCGAAGTCAAGGACGAGCACCTCCTCGACGGCCCGCGCGGCGTCCGCGAGCGGCTGCTCGCGGACGTCTGCCACGGATCCCTCAGTCATCCGAAACGGCTACTCCAGTCGATACCGCGGCCCGTCCGTTCGAGCCCATGCCCACCGACTGCTCGTTCTGGAGCTTCTTGCCCTCGCTCATAAGAGCAGGTGCAACCATCACCTCGGCCCGCTGGAAGGAGCGGATGTCCTCGTAGCCGCAGGTGGCCATCGAGGTTTTCAGCGCTCCCATCAGGTTGAAGGTGCCGTCGTTCTCCTTGGCCGGGCCGAGGAGGATCTCCTCCAGCGTCCCGTCCTGCTTGGTCGAGACGCGGGTTCCGCGCGGCAGCGAGGGATGAAAGGTCGCCATCCCCCAGTGGAAGCCCCGGCCCGGAGCCTCCTTGGCGCGGGCCAGCGGCGAGCCGATCATCACCGAGTCGGCGCCGCAGGCGATCGCCTTGGAGACGTCGCCGCCGGTCCGCATGCCGCCGTCGGCGATCACGTTGACGTACTCACCGGTCTCCAGCATGTGCTGGGCGCGGGCCGCCGCCACATCGGCAATCGCGGTTGCCTGCGGAACGCCGATCCCGAGGACGCCGCGGGTGGTGCAGGCGGCGCCTGGGCCGACGCCGACGAGGACGCCGACGGCGCCGGTCCGCATCAGGTGCAGCCCGGTCGAGTAGGAGGCGCAGCCGCCGACCACGGTCGGAACCGGGACCTCGGCGATGAACTCCTTCAGGTTCAGCGGCTCGACCGTGGTCGAGACGTGTTCGGCCGAGATCACCGTGCCCTGGATGACGAGGATGTCGAGCCCGGCCTCGACCGCCACCTCGTAGTACTCGCGGACTTTCTGCGGCGTCAGCGAGCCGCAGACGACCGCACCGCGAGACTTGATTTCCTCGATCCGCCTGGCGATCAGCTCAGCCTTCACCGGCTCGGTGTAGATCTGCTGCATCAGCCGCGTCGCTTCGTGCTTGGGAGCGGCGGCGATCGCCTCCAGTCTCTCCTCGGCGTTCTCGAAGCGCGACCAGATCCCCTCCAGATTCAGCACGCCAAGGCCACCCAGCTCGTTGGTAAGAACGGCGGTGCCGGGAGACACGACCCCGTCCATCGCCGAAGCGACGAGCGGCAGCTCGAAGCGGTAGGGACCGAGGGTCCAGCTGATGTCGATGTCGTCGGGATCGCGCGTCCGGCGGGAAGGAACGATCGCGATATCGTCGAATCCGTAAGCGCGGCGGCCCTTCTTGCCGCGGCCGATTTCGATTTCCAAGTTAGTCCTCCAAGGCGTGGCGTTGAATAGCCAGCCTACACTTCGGCGGGGACCTCCAAGTCGTGCACGGAGACCTCGCCGAGCAGGCGCTCGACCTGGTTGCGGTCGACGGTGCCGGCGCCGAAGTGCTGGGTCGACTCCGCGCCGCAGGCGACGCCGTAGGCGAGGCACTCCTCCGCCGAGCGACCCTCATAGCGGGCGGCGACGTAGCCGGCCAGAAAAGCGTCCCCGGAGCCGACCGTGGACACCGGCTCCAGCGGCTCGGTGTGGACCTCCAGCAGCCGCCGCGAGTTGTTCTCCCCCACCGCCGCGACGCAGCCCTCGGGCCGGGTGATCGCCGCCTCGCTTACCCCTAAGCGCACCAGGTCCAGCAGCCCCTGGGCGAGGTCGCCGCGGTCGGCGAACTCCTGCCCGACCAGCTCCTCGGCCTCGGCCTCGTTCGGGGTGACCATCGCCGCACCGGCGCGGATCCCGGCCAGCATCGCCTCGCCCTCGGCGTCGAGGACGACGGAGACGCCGCGCCGCGAGAGGTCGTCGATCAGTCGCGCATAGAGGTCGTCGCCGGCGCCGGGCGGGACCGAGCCGGCGAGCACGCAGATCTTCGCCCCGCTCGCCAGGTAGCCGATCCGGTCGAAGAGCCGCTTCACCTCCTCGGGGCTGACCGCCGGGCCGCGCTCGTTGATCTCGGTCTGCTCGCCCGAGGTAGGGTCGATCACCGCCAGGTTGATCCGCGTCTCGGCGGCGATCCGGGTGAAGTCGGTGAGGACCGATTCGGAGTGCAGCTGTTCCAGCACCTGGGTGCCGGTCGGTCCGCCGACGAAGCCGGTCGCGATCACCGGCCGGCCGAGCAGGCTCAGCGCCCGGGCGACGTTGATGCCCTTGCCGCCGGCCACGGTGCGGCTCTCGACCGCACGGTGACGGCGCCCGAGCCGGAAGTTCGGCACGGCGACGGTGCGGTCTATGGCCGCGTTCAAGGTGACCGTGAGGATCACTTCGACTCCACCCCGATTCAGCTCCTACTTCGTTTACGGGCCCCCCGGCGCCGCAGGACCATCGCGAAAATGAGTATCACGAACGCCGCGATTCCGATAGGGATCGAGTTGTCAGCGGCGATTGCGCGGGCGCGGTCGAAGAAGCTCGCCTCGGGGAGGGAGCGCCCGGCCAGCAGGGGCACCGAGCCGATCCTGCGGCCGGCGACGAAGACAGTCGCCTGGCCGAGCCGGGTGCCGCGCCGCAGCGGGCCCTCGACCTCGTGCGGCGCTCGCACCCGCACGTTCACCCTTCGGCCGCGGCGCACCCCCACCTGCAGCGAGCGGGCCGCGCGCAGCGGCAGCTCGCCGCCGGAGTAGCGGATCCCGGGGTCGGCCAGGTCCTGACCGCGGCGGACCGGCAGCCGCCGCCGGTACTGCGAGAAGCCCCATTCGAGCAGGGCGAGGCTGTCGGTGAAGCGGGTTTCTTCGGTCGGGGCGCCGATCGCGGCCGAGACGAGGGTGACGCCCTGTTTCTGGCCAGAGCCGACGAGGACATAGCCTGCGCCGAAGGTGTGGCCGGTCTTCACCCCGGTCGCCCAGGGCGCCATGTAGAGGAGATCGTTGAGGGTCTCGATCCGGCGCGGCGGGCGCAGGCTGCGCAGCAGCGCCGTGCGCGAGTCGGCGATCCTGGCGAAGACCGGCTCCTGAAGCAGCCGCCGCGCCAGGGTCGCCAGGTCGGAGGCGCTCGAGTAGTTGCCCTGCTGGTCGAGTCCGACCGGGTTGGCGTAGTGGGTGTCGGCGAGACCAAGGGCAGCGGCGTAGCGGTTCATCTGCCGCACGAAGCGGGCTTCGCTGCCTGCTGCCCGGATCGCCAGGGTGTGGGCGGCATCGTTGCCGCTGACCAGGATCAGCCCGTAGAGAAGATCGCGCACGCTCACCCGTTCACCCGCCTTCAGGCCCATCAGGGACTCGCCGTAGATCGGCGAGTAGGGCGCCGCGCGAACGACCCTGTCGAGCGGCAGCTCTTTCATCGCCGCGTATGCGGTCATCAGCTTCGTCGTGCTGGCGATCGGCAGGTGCCGGGCGGCGGCGTGCGAGCTGAGGACGTCGCCGCTGCGCGCGTCGACGACCGTCCAGGCCTTGGCCTCGATCCCCTGCGGACCGGCGCCTGCCACCGGCGCAAGCCAGAGCCCGAGCGCGAGCAGGACCGCTAGCAGCCCGACGCCGTCGCGCCGAGACCTCATCTGAGCTTCAGCGTCTGCCCGGCGATCAGGATCTGGGGATCGACTTCGGGGTTCAGCGCCAGGATCTCGGCGACCGGCACCCCGGTCTTATGGGCGATCGCGGTCAGGGTGTCGCCCGATTCCACCGTGTAGGTCTTGGCCTTCGTCCGCGGCTTCTTCTGCTTCTGCGCGTGGTGCTGGCTGCGGTGGCGATCGGAAGAGGAGTCGCCGCTGAGCGCGGCTGCGGCGACCACCACGCAGACGAGCACCGCGGCCACCAGGGCGAGGGCGGCGGCAATGCGAGCGGCTGCGCTGGAGCGTTTTTCCATCGGTCTGAAGAGAGCGGATCGGTCGGGGCGGGCTGATCGTAATCGGGCGGGACCTCGTCAGGCGGTCGATACCGCCCAAACGTCCCGCCGCAGGCGCTCGGCGGCGGCGGCGGGATCGGGGTCGGCGGCGATCCCGCGGGAGGCGGCGACGAGCCCGGCGGCGCGGCCGGCCGAGAAGGCGCCGCCGAGCAGCTCGGGCCGGCCGCCCTGGGCGCCGACGCCGGGGATGAGGAAGATCGCCCGCGGCATCAGCTCGCGCATGCGGCTGAAGTGATGCGGCTCGGTGGCGCCGACGACGGCGCCGATGCCACTGAGGCCGGAGTCGCCGAGCAGGCGCTCGGAGAGCTCGTCGACCAGGCCGGCGAGGCGCTCGTGCAGGGGCGCCTCGGGCGCGGGCAGGTCCTGGATGTCGGCGGCGCCCGGGTTGCTGGTGCGGACGAGGACGAACATCCCGGCTCCCGCCGCGACCGCAGCGGCTACCAGGGGCTCGAGGGCGTCGCGCCCGAGCAGCGGGTTGGCGGTGAAGGCGTCGGCGCCGAGACCCTCCACCGGCCCCCATGGGGTCGGCGTCTCGCCGACGAGCGCCTGCGCGTAGGCGGCTGCGGTGACCGGAACGTCAGCGCGCTTGCCGTCGGCGACGACGAGCAGCCCCGCCTCGCGGGCGGCGGCGCAGACCTCTTCGAGCGCGAACCAGCCCGGCGCCCCTAGGCGCTCGAAGCAGGCGAGCTGCGGCTTCACGGCGACGCAGGCGGGGCCGGCCTGCTCGATCAGGTCGCGGCAGTGCTTGACAACGGCGACCGCCGCCAGCTCAGCAGGCGGCGCCTCGGGATCGCCCGCCCTCGCCCCCTCCCCGGCCAGCTTGGCCGGATCGGGGTCGAGGCCGAGGCAGATCTGGCTGCGGCGCTCCTCGACGAGCGCCGCGAGCCGATCGGAAAAGCCAGTCAGCGAATCAGCCGCCCTTGACCTTGGTCTTCAAGGCCGATCCGGCGGAGAAGCGCGGAACTTTGCCGCCCGGGATGGTGATCCTTTCGCCGGTGCGCGGGTTGACGCCCTGGCGAGGGCCACGCTCAGCGACGTGGAATTTGCCGAAGCCGGTGAAGGCGACCTCCTCGCCGTTGCTCAGGGCACCGGTGATCGCTTCGAGAACTGCGTCGACGGCATCGCTGGCAGCTTTTTTGCTGCCGAGTCGCTCGTCGCCGGCAAGTTGGTCCAAAAACTCAGCCTTGGTCACGTCGTAGATCCTCCTCGGGGTTTGAGATCGGCGGCAATCTAACAGCGCTCACGGCGTAAGAACTTGCGCTCTGGAGCCAGATGTCACGAGCCGCTGATCGCCATCTCGGCGATCAGCAACGGCGGCGTGCTGACAGAGCCCCCGAAAGGAACCCAGCGGGGCTCGGCGCCGGCGGCGCTGACGGCGCCCAGCATCGCCACCAGCTCGCCGGCGATCGTGAACTCCCGCACCGGCTCGGCGAGCGCTCCGTCACGGATGATCCGGCCCGAGGCGCCGACCGAGAAAACGCCGGTGACGGGGTTGACGCCGGAGTGCAGGCCGGCGACGTCGGTGACGTAGACGCCATCGCCCGCCTGGGCAAGGAGGCCGTCGAAGGAGAGCTCGCCGGGGGCGATCATCAGGTTCGAGCTAGCGACCGAGGGGAGCGAGCGGTAGCCCTGGCGCGAGGCGTTTCCGGTCGAGGAGAGGCCCTTGCGGTTGGCAGTGTAGGTGTCGAAGAGGTAGGAGCGCAGCCTGCCGCCCTCGATCAGGCCGGTGCACCGCCGCGGGATCCCCTCGGCGTCGAAGGGGGCCGAGGCGGGGCCCTGCGGATCGCGACCGTCGTCGCGGAGGGCGAAGGCGTCGCTCGCGACCTCCTCTTCGAGCCGGCCGGCGAAGGGAGAGCGGCCGCGCTGGACCGCTTTGGCGCCGAGGGCGCTGCCGATCAGGCCGGCGAAGCTGGCGGCGACGGTCTCGTCGAGGACGACCGGGCAGGCGCGGGAGGCCGGCTTGCCGGCGCCGATCATCGCCAGCGCCCGGCGGGCGCCCTCGGCGCCGATCGCCTCCGGGTCGAGGCCGCGGGGGCCGCGGGCGAGGCCGAAGCCGAGGCCCGTCTCCCGCGATCCCCCCTCCCCTTCGGCCAGGGCCGAGAGGTAGGCGTAGGCGCTGGAGGCCTCGTAGAAGCCGGCGACGCCGGTCGAGGAGGCGATCGCCACCTGCTCGTCGGAGTCGGCGTAGACGGCGGTCTCGACGGCGACGAGGCGGGGGTCGGAGTCGAGCGCGGTGCGCTCGACGGTTAACGCCAGGTCGGCGACGCGGGCGGTCTCCCATTCGGCGACCGAGGGGTCGCCGAGGCCGGGCACCGCCTGGATCTCGGCCGGCTGTGGCGGCGCCGCGAACTCGTCCTCGTCGGCGACCGCGGCCGCTTCAGCGGCCCTGGCGGCGATTGCCGCGACGCCGGCGTCGGAGAGGTCGGTGCCGTAGGCGTAGCCGACCCGGTGACCGTCCCAGGCACGGATGCCGACGCCGCTCTGCGTCGCCGCGGTGAGGCTCTCGACCTCGCCCCCGTGGACGCGGACCTGGCGGCCGCCATCTCGCGAGACGTAGGCCTCGGCGTCGCTGGCGCCGGCGCCTGTGGCGGCCTCGACCGCGCGCCGCGCGACCCCGCTCAGCTCGCTCACCGCTCCGTCCCGCCTACGGTCATGACCCGCACCCGGACATGGCCCTGGCCGGTGCCGACCGGGACTTTCTGACCGCCCTTGCCGCAGATCCCGGTCTTCATGAAGAAGTCTTCGCCGACCGCGTCGATCGCCGCCAGCGCCTCGAGGCAGTTGCCGATAAGGGTGGCGCCGCGGCAGGGGCTGGTCACCTTGCCGTTCTCGATCAGGTAGCCCTCAGAGACGCCGAAGACGAAGTCGCCGGTGGCGGGGTCGACCTGGCCGCCGCCGAAGGAGACGGCGTAAAAGCCACGGTCGACGTCGGCGATCATCGCCTCGGGGGTGGCGTCTCCGGGAGCGATGTAGGTGTTGGTCATGCGCGGGATCGGCAAGTGGCGGAAGCTCTCGCGGCGGCCGTTGCCGGTGGAACCGACGCCGTCGCGCTCGGCGGTGAGGTGGTCGTATAGGTAGGAGGTGAGGCGGCCGCCCTCGATCACCTGCGTCTTCTGCGTCGGCCGGCCCTCGTCGTCGGTCGCGTCGCTGCCCCATTCGCCGGGGAGACGGCCGTCGTCGTAGGCATTCAGCAGCGGCTCGGCGACCCGCTCACCGAGCTTGCCGGCGTAGACGCTGGCGCCCTTCTGGATGTGGTCGGCCTCGAGGCCGTGGCCGGTCATCTCGTGGAAGAGGACGCCGCCGAAGCCGCCGCCGACCACCACCGGCATCGAGCCTGACGGGGCGGGGACCGCGTCGAGTAGGGTCAGCGCCTTCCGCGCCGCCTGCTCGGCGATCTGGCCGGGGTCGTCTTCGAGCAGCTCGAAGCCGCGGTGGGCGCCGAGGGTCTCGGCGCCGGTCTCGACCGTGCCGTCGCGGCGGGCTACCACCTGGACGCCGATTCGCACCCGGGTGCGGTCGTCGCCGGTGAAGAGGCCGTCGGAGTTGGCGATCGCGACCTCGCGGCGGGCCTCGGCGTAGGAGGCGTTGACCTGGGCGATCTCCCCGCCCCTGCCGCGCGCCCGCTCGTCAAGCTCACGCAGCAGATCCGCCTTGCGCCCGGCCGGAACCTCCTCGGGGCGGCGCTCGATCGGCAGCGGCGTCGACTCTCGCGCCCGCAACGGCCGCGGCTTGGTGCGCTCGGCCCGCAGCGCCCCGGCGGCTTCCCCGGCGGCGCGTTCGAGCTCGGTCGGCTCCAGCCCGTCGACGTGGGCGAAATAGGTCGTGTTGCCGTCCACGACCCGCACGCCGGCTCCCTCCTCGGCGCCGGCCTGCACCGACTCGATCCGCCGCTCGTCGATCGCCAGCGTCTGGCCCTGACGCCGTTCGGCGAATACCTCGGCGAAGCGACCGCCGTTGGCAAGCGCCCGCGCCAGCACGCGCTCGGCGACGGCCTTGTCGATCAGCCCGCTCATCCCTTCTGCTTCTTCCCGGCGACCTCGATCAGGCGCCCGGCGGCAACGAACAGCTCAGCGCCGCTGCGCGAGTCCTGGGCGTGGTCGGCGCTGCGGCCGTGGGGGTAGTAGAGACGGGCGAAGGGGCGCCGCGCCACCCGGCGGCGCCGCATGAAGGCAGCCGCCTCGTCGGCGTAGACGGAGACCCGCTCGAGGAGGATCCGGTGCGGCTTTGGAGGCATCAGCCCTCGCCCTTCCGAGGTCCGCCTCGCTCTGGCGGGGCCAAGTTCGGAGGCGCCAGCTGCCGCAGAGTCGAGCGCATGTCGAAGAGCATCAGCGAGGCAAGGGCGAAGCGGTCGGTGACCGTCACCGCGGCAAGCCCGGCGTTGCGCACAGCGAAGACCTCGCCCTGCTCGGTGGCGATGTGAACCTGCTCGACGGGCACCCCCTCGGCCTCGTCGGCGACCGCGAAGAGAGCGGCGGCGTCCTCCTTCCAGCGCCCGGCCTCCTCCCCGGTCGCGGCCAGCACCTCACTTTCCGGCCCAAAGATCGCCGCCCCTCGCAGGTCCGGCGACATCTCGGTCAGGAACTCCAGCGCCGCCTCCGCGGCCTCGGCGGAAGGGAGGGCGGCTGCCGCGGCGTCAGGCATGTCGGCGAAGATACCGACCGTGACCCTCGCCCGAGCTTCCTGGATCGTCACCGTCGTCATCTGCGCGATCGCCGCGATCCTCTTCGCCTTCAGCGGCTACACCGGCTACGCGATCACCCTCGTCGCAATCGGCCTTGCGGCAGGGGTCAACCTGCTGCCGCCTGCTTGAAGCTGAGAAGCGTCCGTACAACGTCTGTACAATTCCTTTGACTATGGCTTCTACTCCTGAAACCCGCGCCCTACGTTGGAACCTTCGAGTTGAGGACTCGGAGGATGCTCTCGTCCGCGCCGCGAGCGCGGCGAGCGAAATCAGCTACAGCAGCTTCATCAGGAGCGCCGCCGTCTCGGAAGCCCAGCGCGTCCTTGCGGATCGAAGGCAGTTCCCGCTTCCCCCTGCCCGCTGGGACGAGTTCACGCAGCTGCTCGAACGACCGCCCAAGATTCCCGAGGGCCTTCGTCGTCTCTACGCCAAGCCGAACATCTTCGAGTAGCTCGAACTGACGATGGGCTTTTCGCGGCCGCAGCCGCTGCGAGGCACGCACGACTTTTCCGAATTCGTCTCAGGCGAGGTGTCTCTCGACAGCTGGCTCCAGCGCCACGCCCGGCACGCCGAGGGGGCCGGCTCGGCGCGGACCTTTGTCACCACCGACAGGAAGAGAGTGGTCGGCTTCTACTCACTGGCGATCGGGCAGGTTCGGCCCGACGACGCTACGGAGCGACTACTCAAAGGTCAACCAACCGCGCGAGCAGTGCCAGTCATCGTCCTTGCGCGTCTCGCCGTTGACCAAGAGCACCAGAAGCGTGGGCTGGGAAGGTCGTTGCTGCAGGACGCGCTGCTTCGCTGCGACCAGGTCTCGGAGTCGGTGGGCGTACGCGCTGTCGCCGCGCATGCACTTCCAGAGGCCGCAGGTTTCTACGATTACTTCGGGTTCGAAGCGTCGCCGACCGATCCCCTGCACCGGATCCTCCTCCTGAAGGACTTGCGCCGGTTCCTGAAGACGGTCGAAGATTGATCAACCCGAGCGGTAGGGGCCGCTTTCGCGCTCGCGGTAGGACGTCTCGGGCTCGACGTGGATCAGGACCTCGGCCTGGGGGATCTCGGCCTCGATCGAGTTCCGCATCGTGTGGGCGAGCTCGTGGGCGCGCTCGAGGGTGGTGCCGGAGCGGTACTGGACATGGAAGTCGATGTGGCGGCGGCGGCCGGCGCGGCGGGCGCGGAGCTTGTGGTACCCGGCGACCTCGGGGGTGCGGGCGGTGGCGATCGCCCGCTCGATCCGGTCCATCTCGGAGTCGGGCAGGGTCTCGTCGACGAGCACGCCGGAGGAGCGGCGGATGATGCTGATCCCGGCCCAGACGATCGCCCCGGCGACGAGGAGGGCGGTGATCGAGTCGAAGGCGGCGGCCCCGGTGACCTGGACCAGGGCGAGGCCGACGAGGACGCCGAGCGAGGTGAGGGCGTCGGTTCGGAGGTGGGCACCGTCGCCTTCCAGCGCCGGCGAATCGTGGACCCGCGCCTGCCGGTAGAGGACGCTGGAGACGAAGAGGTTGGCGACGACGGAGAGGCCCATCACCGCGATCCCGATCCCGAGCGACTCGACCTCGGAGCCGGCGACGAGCCGGTGGGTCGCCTCGTAGACGATGATTGCGGCGCCGACCAGGATCAGGATCCCCTCGATGGTCGCGGCCAGGTTCTCGACCTTCTCGTGGCCGTAGGGGTGCTCCTCGTCGGCGGGCTCGTCGGCTTTTCGCACCGAGATGAAGGCGATGACGGAGGCGACGAGGTCGATCAGCGAGTGGATCGCCTCGGTGACGATCGCGATCGAGCCGGTGACCGCACCGGCGGCCAGCTTCAGCGCGATCAGGATCGCGTTGGAGGCGATCGAGAGCGCGGCGGCCCCGGATTTGCTGCGGATCATGGCGCCGCCTCGGCCTCCAGGCCCAGGTGCCGCGCCAGCATCCGCACCGCCTTGCCGCGATGGCTGATCGCGTTCTTCTCCTCGGGTGGAAGCTCGGCCATCGTGCGGGGGTCGCTGTGCCCGGTCCCGTCGGGGACGAAGGCGGGGTCGTAGCCGAAGCCGCCGCTGCCCCGCCCCTGCTCGAGCAGGGTCCCCTCGCAGCGGGCCTCGAAGACGTACTCATGGCCCGCCTCGTCGATCAGGGCGATCGCGCAGACGTAGGCGGCGCGGCGCTCACCCCCGGCGGCGCTGACTTCGCGCAGCAGCTTCTCCAGGTTCGCCTCGTCGCTCGCCCCCTCGCCGGCGTAGCGGGCCGAGTAGATGCCCGGGGCGCCGCCGAGGTCGGCGGCTTCGATCCCGGAGTCGTCGGCGATCGTCACCTCGCCGGTCGCCGCGTGGGCGGCGCGTGCCTTGATCAGCGCGTTGGCCTCGAAGCTGTCGCCGTCCTCGGGCGGCAGCTCCATCTCGGGCGGCAGCGGCTTCAGGTCGATTCCCGGCAGCAGCTCCGCCATCTCCTTCACCTTGTGCTGGTTGCGGGTGGAGAGGACGAACACCTGTTTCGCCGTCGCTTCGCGACGCTTCACGAAGCTACCCGCTCCTGCACCTCCCGCAGGCGGCCGATCCCGAGCTCAGCCAGGCCCAGCAGCTCGTCGAGCGATGCCCGGGAGAGGGGCGTCCGCTCAGCCGTTGCCTGCACCTCGACCAGGCCGCCGTCGCCGGTCATCACCACGTTGGCGTCGACTTCGGCGTTGGAATCCTCGCCGTAGTCGAGGTCGCAGAGGGCGCGGCCGTTGACGAGGCCGACGCTGACCGCCGCGACCGAGCCGGTCAGCGGCAGCGCGTCGAGCGCTTTCTTGTCGACCAGCTTCTGGAAGGCCTGGCGGAGGGCGACGAAGCCGCCGGTGATCGCGGCGCAGCGGGTGCCCCCGTCGGCTTCGAGCACATCGCAGTCGACGTAGACGCTGCGTTCGCCCATCGCGCGGAAGTCGACGACAACCCGCAGCGAACGACCGATCAGGCGCTGGATCTCGACCCCGCGCCCGTCCTGTTTGCCCTTGGCGATGTCGCGCTGCTTGCGGTCCCCGGTGGAGGCGGGCAGCATCGCGTACTCGGCCGTGACCCAGCCTTTCCCCTTGCCGTTCATCCAGCGCGGCACCTGCTCCTGGATCGAGGCGGTGCAGATCACCCGCGTCCGCCCGATCGAGATCAGCGCCGACCCGTCGGCGCTGGCGACGAATCCCGGGTCGATCGTCACCGGCCGGATGTCGGCCGGCGCCCTGTCGTAGCTGCGAGAAGCTGGCATCGCGCGAGTCTCTCATGCGGGCGCAAGGCGGGGCCTCGGCGGCGAGTGTCGCTTTTGTCCCCCCATGGAGGGACAAAAGCGACATGCCCCTATTTGAAGGCGACTTTGTCGACCGCCTCCTTGATCTTGTTGACGATCACGTCGGCGAGCTCGGTTCCCTGTTTGCCGTTGAAACCTTTCATCGCCGCCACCATCCCGACCATCAGCAGCGAGACGAGGAGGATCAGGCCGACGTACTCGACCGTCCCCTGTCCCGCCTCCCCCGCCAGCCGGCGCAATTCGTTGAAGCGCCGAGTGACATTGGCGTACAGGTACCCCATCAACTCGTAAACCATCGAGGCCTCCTTCCGTTTTGTTGGAGGCCGGATGCTCAAAGGGTCGGTGTTACGGAACAAGACGTGAAGCTCAAGGCTTGATCGCAAAGCGTCAACAACTTTGCGACTTTCTCCTTACATGCATGTTCTCTATTACTCGATTACTCTGGCGAGCCGCGCGACTGTCCGTGAGGTGTTGATCAGGGAGAAAGGAGGGAACCTTGGACGCGGCGAGGCAAGCATTGCGCTTCAGTATTCCCGGCTCTGTATTGGTGCTGCTGACCTTCGGTCTGGTCCTGGGCAACCTAGCCCTCCAGGACGTGAATCCAGGGGATGTTCTCGGCCCCGTCAATGAGAACGTCGCGTCCCTCGCCGGCGTCCTCGCTGTTATCCCGATCGGTTTCATGACCTACCAGGCCTACTACCTCGGGGTGAGGCCGATCGTCTGGACCAGCCGCATCCAGCCCCGGGCGAGACCACGGATAGATCGAGGTGCCGAAATCCTTTCGGCCTTCGAGCCGGATGAGCTGGCGAAGATCCGGCAGCTCTATGACCTCATCGAGTTCGGCGGGCCCGATGACCCGAGGAGAGATCTGGGGGCAAAAGACAGGGCCCAGTTGTCCGCGGCGGAAGCCGAAAGGCTGCTGAACAAGGAAAAGCGAATCCTCGACGCGGAACTCCGGGGAACGATCCCCGTTGCGCGGCGGGATCGCCTGGATGCCTCGAAGGGGATCAAGTGGGCGATCCGATGGCTAGGCGGGCAGTTGCGCATGCGAGAGCTCTCTCCGGAATTCATCCAGCGGTGGCCATTTGACCAAGCGCCGGATCCGGATCAGGAATGGGAGCAGGCGAAAGCGTTCTACGAGCTCCGCTGGCGCACCAACTGGGACTTGGCAGTCGCTCTGATCGAGGCGGCCGCTGAGTACCCAGACACGGCTTCGATCAAGCACGAGTACACGATCCTCAGCGACCTCTACCACGCGCTCGGCGCCTGTCGCACCGCTTGCTCGCTCGCCTTTTGGGTCACGTTGCTAATCACCATGGCCTACGTCTTGATCGCGAGCGGAGATTTTTGGTGCGCGGCGTTCACCCTCGGGATCGGCGCGGGCATCTGTCTGGGACTGTGGCTGCTGTTGAACCACTCGCGCCAGCAGACCTGGCGCGCCGCCTCGAAGATGATCCGGCACGGTTTTCGCCGGCTGATCAACAGGCACCCCGATTTCCTCACGCCGGTTGCGATCGAGCCCGTTTCACTTGGCGCACGAAGCCGCGAAAGGCTGGCCCTTGCGGGAAGCCTCTGGCGCAGATTGGCAACGGTACTTACCTCAAAGCGGGGATGAGCACCTCAAGGTCTATTGACGATTCAAGCGACGTGAACGTCCACGGCATCATTCCGGCCCGGTGGCTGACGCTGGGGATGCTCTTTCTCAACCTCGTCGTCTGGCTGGACGCGGCCGCCCAGCTGGCGAAGTAGCCGGGAGGTCTTCAGCGCCGGATCTCCTCGCGGTCGAGGGCCTTGACGACGGCCTCGGTCCGGGTCCGGGCGTCGAGCTTTTCCATCGCGTTGCGGATGTGGGTGCGGACGGTCTCCGGTGAGAGGACCAGGCGCTTGGCGATTTCCTCACCCGTCAGCCCCTGGGCGAGCATGGTGAGGATCTCCGACTCGCGGCGGCTCAGCGTCTTCGCCGAACCGTTGCCGTTCGTCCCGTCGGCGGCGAAGCTGCGGTCGAAGTAGCGGCCACCGCGCCAGACTTCGCGCAGGGCGTCGACGAGGACATCCAGCCCAGCCGGCTTTGCGACCAGGCCCCGGGCGCCGCTGCGATACGCCGCCTCAAGCAGGTCTGGATCTGTCAGCCCGGTGTAGATGACGAACTTCGGGCAAGGCGGGCTGTCGCTCAGCCGCCGCACCAGCTCGGTCCCGCGTTCGTCGGGAAGGTCAACGCCGACGACGGCGACGTCCGGCTTCCGCTCGGCGATCACCTCCTCACCGCGCGCCGCAGTGGTGGCGCAGCCGCGGACCTCGAAGCCGCGGCGCCCAAGTAGGACGGCGAGGCCGTCCCGCAACGCCTCGTGCTGCTCCACCAGCACCAATGAAGGGCTCCCGCTCGCCTCCATCTCTTCCTCCTACCTTAAAGCCGACCGGCGAACGGTCAAATACCCAGCGTCCATTCGCGGGAAACACGGCGGTTTACCGGAATGCCTGGATCCCGGTCACGGCGCCTCCGATCACCAGCGCGTGGATGTCGGCCGTCCCCTCGTAGGTGACCACCGACTCGAGGTTGTTCATGTGGCGGATCACCGGATACTCGAGGGTGACGCCGTTGGCGCCGAGCACCTGCCGCGCGCTTCGCGCCACCTCCAGCGCGCCGTTGACGTTGCCGAGCTTGCCGAGGCTGACGTGCTCGGGCCGCAGCGTCCCCGCGTCCTTCATCCGCCCCAGGTGCATCGCCACCAGCGTCGCCCGGTTCACCTCCAGCACCATCTCCGCCAGCTTCTGCTGCTGGATCTGGAAGGAGGCGATCGGGCGGTCGAACTGGGTCCGCTCCAGCGCGTACTCGAGCGCCGCTTCGTAGCAGGCGCGTCCCGCCCCGGCGGCGCCCCAGACGATCCCGTAGCGCGCCTCGTTGAGGCAGGAGAGCGGCCCCTTCAGCGAGCTCACCTCTGGCAGCACCGCGTCGGCGGGGAGGCGGACGTCGTCGAGCAGCAGCTCGGAGGTGATCGAGGCCCGCAGCGAGAGCTTGCGATGGATGTCCTGGGTGGTGAAGCCATTGGTGCCCTTGGGGACGAGGAAGCCGCGCACGCCCTCGTCGGTCTGGGCCCAGACCACCGCCACCTCGGAGGCCGAGCCGTTGGTGATCCACATCTTCTGCCCATGCAGGATCCAGTCGGAGCCGTCGCGCCGGGCGCGCGTCCGCATCGAGCCCGGGTCCGAGCCGGCGTCGGGCTCGGTCAGCCCGAAGCAGCCGATGGCCTCCCCCGTGGCCATCCTGGGGAGCCACTCCTGCTTCTGCTCCTCCGAGCCCCAGCGCCAGATCGCGTACATCGCCAGCGACCCCTGGACCGAGACGAGGCTGCGGATGCCGCTGTCGCCGGCCTCCAGCTCCATGCAGGCGAGGCCGTAGGCGGTCGCCGAGGCGCCGGCGCAGCCGTATCCCTGCAGGTGCATCCCCAGCACCCCGAGCTTGCCCAGTTCCGGCGCCAGCTCGCCGACCGGAACCGTCGCCCGCTCGAACCACTCCCCCACGTTCGGCACGACCTTGTCGCGGACGAAGGCGCGCACGGTGTCGCGGATATCCCGCTCCTCGTCGGAGAGGAGAGCGTCGAGCGCGAGGTAGTCGCTGGGGCGGATCGGCGGCGCGGCGGTGGTGGATGACATCGGCGTCCTCAAATCGGTGGCCGGTTTCTGAGATCGTGACCGAATGGCCGACTCGGCGCTGGGACGACTGCGCATCCTCGACTGCTCCCGCGTCCTTGCCGGCCCGCTGGCGACGATGACCCTGGCCGACCTCGGCGCCGAGGTGATCAAGGTCGAGCGGCCCGGCAGCGGCGACGACACCCGGGCCTGGGGGCCGCCGCACGACTCGCAGGGCGAGGCAACCTACTTCCAGGCGGTCAACCGCAACAAGCGCAGCGTGGCGCTCGACCTGCGGGATCCGCGCGACCTGGCGGAGGCGCGGCGGCTCGCGCTCGCCAGCGACGTCCTCGTCGAGAACTTCCGGCCGGGGCTGATGGCGGAGCTGGGCCTCGGCTACGAGAGTCTCGCCGCCGAGAACCCGCGCCTCGTCTACTGCTCGATCACCGGCTTCGGCGGCAGCAGCCCAGGAGCGGAGCTGCCGGGATACGACCTCTTGGTCCAGGCCCTCGGCGGGCTGATGAGCATCACCGGCGAGCCCGAGGGCGAGCCGCTGAAGGTCGGCGTCGCCCTCGTCGACGTCGTCGCCGGCCTCTTCGCGGCGGTCGGCATCCTCGCCGCGCTCGAGCATCGCCGCGAGAGCGGCGAGGGACAGCGGGTCGAGGTCGACCTGCTCTCGGCCCTCCTCTCCGGCCTCGTCAACCAGAGCTCCGCCTACACCCAGGCGGGGATGGTGCCGGGCCGGATGGGCAACCGCCACCCCAGCATCGCCCCCTACGAACTGCTGCGCTGCGGCGAGGGCGACCTCGTCCTCGCCGTCGGCAACGACCGCCAGTTCGCCGACCTCTGCGAGGTCCTGGGCGAACCTGCCCTCGCCGACGACGAGCGGTTCGCCACCAACCCCGCCCGCGTCGAGAACCGGGACGAGATGCGTTCGCTGCTGGAGCAGGCCCTCGCCGCTCGTCCAGCCACCGAGTGGGTAGATCTCCTGCAAGCCCGCCGCGTCCCCGCCGGCCAAGTCAACGACATCGGCGCCGCCTTCGAGTTCGCCGAAGGGATCGGCCTCGCCCCGATCGTCGAGATCCCCTGCGAGGACGGCGGCCCCGTCCGCCTCCCCCGCAGCCCGATCCAGCTCTCGAAGACGCCTGCGACCTATCGGCTGCCACCCCCGCCCCTCCCCGGGTGAACGGATATACCCTGCCCTGGTGCGGGTTCTTGTCGTCACCAACTTCACGCCCGACGCCTCGGCTCCGCAGCGGGGGCGCTGGGTCCGCGACCAGGTCGACGAGGTCCGCCGCCGCGGGATCGAAGTCGATCTCTTCGAATTTCCCCGCGGGCGCGACGAGTACCTGCCGGCGACGCGGCGGCTGCGCTCGCTGCTGCGACGGGAGCGGTTCGACCTCGTCCACGCCCACTACGGCTTGGCGGGATGGGTGGCGCGGCGGGCGGGGGCGAAACCACTGGTCGTCACCTTCCACGGGACCGACGTCCGCCACCACCTCGTCGGCCACCTCTCGCGCCGGCTCGCCTGGCGGGTCGACCTCGTCGCCGGGGTCTCGCGGGCGCTGTTCGAGCCTGAGGACGGGCGGCCGGGGCTGCCGGCGGTCCCGGGCTCGGCGGTGCTCCCCTGCGGACCGGACCTGCGGCGATTCGAGCCGATGCCGCGGGCCGAGGCGCGGCGCCGGCTTGGGCTCGACCCCCACGGCTCCTACCTCTTCTTCCCGGCAAACCCGGCGCGGCCCGAGAAGCGGCACGACCGCGCAGCCGCGGTGGCGGCCGCCTGCACGGCTGACCTCCTAACGGGCGGCTCGATCGAGCCCGAGGAAATGCCGCTCTGGATCAACGCCGCCAGTGCCGTCCTCGTCACCTCCGACTACGAGGGCTTCGGGATGGCCGCCGTCGAGGCGCTGGCCTGCGAGGTCCCGGTGCTTTCGACCGACGTCGGCATCGCCCCCTACGCCCTCGGCGGGATCGCCGGTTGCCTCTGCGCCCCTTTCGACGTCGATGCCTGGGGGACGCTGGCACGCCGGCACCTGGCGGCCCCGGACCCGCGCGTAGCCGGCGCGGCTCGGGCGAACACGGTCTCGGCCGCCGCGATGGCGGAACGGGTGATCGAGTCTTACGAGGCGGTCCTCGGCGGAGCAGAGATAGATTGACGCGATGAACGCTGAACCGGGTGCAGCGGGCGAGGACCTCGAGAGCAGGATCCGCGAGGCGGAGCGGCGCCTGGAGGAGGCCGCGACGCTCGCCGCCGAGGCGGAGAAACGGGCCGAGGCGGAGATCAAGGCGCTCGAAGCCGACCTTCAGCGCGAGCGCGAGGAGAAGGAGCAGGCGCTGGCCGGGGCCGAGGAGCGCCTGGGTGAGATCGAAGCCCAGGTCGAGGCGGCCGAGCAGCGGGTCGAGGCGGCGGAGCGTCGCGCCGACACCGCCGAGGCGACGATCGCCGACGAGCTGGCGCGGGCGCGCGAGGGCGCCGCTGCCTGGCTGCGGGGTCAGCTGGAGGCGCTTCGCCGGGAGGCGGAGGGCCGATAGCGGCGACGGGCGAGTTCGACGTCGCCGTCGTCGGCGGCGGCGCCGCCGGTCTCTGGAGCGCACTGCGGGCGGCCGAGCAAGGTGCCCGCACCTGCCTCGTCTCCCGCACCCCGCTCTCGCAGAGCGCCAGCTACTGGGCCCAGGGGGGGCTGGCGGCGGCGCTCGAACCTGACGATTCCCCCGAGCGCCACGCCGCCGACACGATCGCCGCCGGCAGGGGCTTGTGCCGCAGCTCCGCCGTGTGGGCCCTGGTCGAGGAGGCGCCGGCCGCGGTCCGCGACCTGATCGCGCGGGGCGTCGTCTTCGACCTCGACCACGAGGGGCGGCTGGCGCTGGGACTTGAGGGCGGGCACACCCACCGCCGCATCGTCCACGCCGGCGGCAGCCAGACCGGCTACGAGCTGACCTCGAAGCTGGCGAGGTGGGTGGCCGAGGAGGAGCGGGTCGAAGTGATGGAGCGGACCTCGGCGGTGGCGCTGTGGAGCGACGGCGAGCGCTGCCACGGGGTGATCACCGACAGCGGCGAGGTGGCGGCGCGAGCGACGATCCTCGCCACCGGCGGCGCCGCGGCGCTGTGGCGGCGGACGACCAACCCGCGCGGGGCGATCGGGGCGGGGCCGGTGCTCGCATCCCTTGCCGGCGCCGACCTCGCCGACCTCGAGTTCTGCCAGTTCCACCCGACCGCGCTGGCGCTGCCGGGCACCCCGCACGACGGCGTCCTGATCACCGAGGCGATCCGCGGCGAGGGCGCAAAGCTGCTCGGCGCCGACGGCGAGCGCTTCACCGACGAGCTGGCGCCACGCGACGCGGTGACGGCGGCGATCCTCGAGCAGATGCGAAACGAGGGGAGCACGGCGGTCGGCCTCGACCTGCGGGAGATCGACCCGGCGCGCTTCCCCAATGTTTTCGCCGCGCTGGCGAAAGCGGGGCTGGACCCGCAGAGCAAGCCGGTGCCTGTCACCCCCGCCGCCCACTACACGATGGGCGGGATCGCGGTCGACGTCGACGGCCGCTCTTCGCTGCCGGGCCTCTACGCCGTCGGCGAGTGCTCCTGCACCGGCCTCCACGGCGCCAACCGCCTCGCCTCCAACTCGCTCAGCGAGTGCTTCGTCTTCGGCGACCGCGCGGCGAAGTCGGCGATCGCGGAGGAAGCGGCGCCAAGCCGGCCCGAGCCGCCCCGGTGGCGCTTCGAGCCGCCGAGCGACGAGACCCGCGACGCGGTCTGGCGCTACGCCGGTCCGATGCGGAACCCCGACGACCTGGCGCGGCTGATCTCCAGCCCCTACCCGCTGGCCCGCGCGATCGGCGCCAGCGCTCTCGACCGTCGCGAGTCCCGTGGCGGCCACCTGCGCCGCGACTCCCCCGATATGGACCCGGCCCTCGACGGCATCCACGTCGTCGTCCACCCGGATGGCAGCGTCTCCGAGGAGGAGTGGCACTAAGGCCGTCTGACGCGGCGCATCGCGGCGTCCTCGCTCGCTCGCGTGCAGAGCACGCCACGCTCCCTGCGTCCTTGCGCTGCTTGGTCAGACAGCCTTAGTAGCGTCGACACATGCTTTTAGGGGTTGACGTCGGCGGGACGTTTACGGACGCGGTCCTGCTCGACGGCGGCGACGTCCATACCGCCAAGGTGCCGACGACGCCGCGGGAGGAGTCGTTCGGGGTGATGCAGGCGGTGGAGTCGGTTCTGGGGCGGGCGGGCGCCTCGCCCGCCGACGTCGATGTCTTCGCCCACGGGATGACGGTCGGCACCAACGCCCTGCTCGAGGAGCGGGGGGCGAGGACGGCGCTGATCGCCACCCGGGGCTTCGGCGACCTGCTGGAGATCGGCCGCCAGAACCGCCCGCACCTCTACCGGCTCTGCGCGCCGAAGGCGACGCCGCTGGTCGGGCCGGAGCAGCGCTTCGAGGCCGACGAGCGGGTCGGCCCCGAGGGGGTGGTCAAGGCGCTGCCCGAGGACGAGCCCGAGCGCCTCGCCGCCGCCGTCGAGGCGAGCGGCGTCGAGGCCGTCGCCGTCTGCCTCCTCTTCTCCTACCTCGACCCGAGCCACGAGCGGCGGCTGGCCGAGCACCTGCGGCAGCATCTGCCCGGCGTGCACGTCTCCGCCTCGCACGAGGTCCTGCCCCGCTTCCGCGAGTTCGAGCGCTGCTCGACCACGGTGATCGACGCCTACCTGAGCCCGCTGCTCGGCCGCTACCTGGGGGCGCTGAGCGAGGCAGCGACCAGCGCCGGCCTGCCGGAGCCGCTGGTGATGAGCTCCTCCAGCGGCGTCGCCCCAGCCGCGGAGGCGGCGCGGGCAGGTGCCTGGAGCGTCCTCTCCGGTCCGGCGGGCGGAGCCGTCGGCGCCGGCCTTCTCGCGGAGCTCAGCGGCGACGGCAACGCCCTCGGCTTCGACATGGGCGGCACCTCCTGCGACGTCTGCGTGGTCGAGGGTGGCGAGGTGCGGCGCACCGACGAGCGCGAGATCGACGGCCGCCCGATCCAGCTGCCGATGGTCGATGTGCACACGGTCGGCGCCGGCGGCGGCTCGATCGGCTGGCGCGACAGCGGCGGGGCGCTGCGGGTGGGCCCGCAGTCGGCGGGCGCCGACCCCGGCCCTGCCTGTTACGGACGCGGCGGAACCGAGCCGACGGTTACCGACGCCAACCTCCTGCTCGGCCACCTCGGCGCCGGCTCGGAGCTGGCGGGTGGTGTGGCCCTGGATTCCGAGGCCGCCGAGCGCGCGCTCGGACAACTTGCCCGAACCCTCGACCTCGATCCGCTCGAAACCGCCGCAGGGATCCTCCGCGTCGCCAACCAGGAGATGGTGCGGGCACTGCGGGTGGTCACGGTCGAGCGAGGCGTCGACCCGCGCGGCTTTGCGCTGCTGCCCTTCGGCGGTGCCGGACCCATGCACGCGGCGGCGATCGCCGCAGAGCTGGGGATCCGGACGATCCTCTGTCCCCGCGCCGGCGGCGTACTTTCCGCCCTCGGTCTCTGCGCCTCCGAGCGCCGCCGCGACACCGTGCGGACCGTGATGCTGGGCGAAGGTGAGATGACGAGGGAGCGAATCGCCGCCATGGTGGACTCGATGATCGCGGAGACCGGCGCCGGGCTCGGCGACGCTGAGCCGAGGCTGATCTACAAGCTCCGCTACGCCGGCCAGGCCTTCGAGCTGCCGGTGCCGGGACCGGCCGACCCCGACCCCGCCGGGCTCGTCGAGGGATTCGAACGGGCGCACGAGCAGCGCTACGGCCACCGCGACCCGGAGGGCGAGGTCGTCCTCGTCGACGTCGAGCTGGCGCTGGTGGTGCCGGGACCGGCCCCGCGCCCGGTCGCCGCCGGCGAGAACGCCGTCGAGCGGGGCGCCCGCCGCGTCTTCTTCGACGGCGAGTGGATCGAGACGCCGGTCCTGCGCGGCGAGCCCGCCGCGGGCAGCGAAGCCGACGGCCCGGTCGTCTTCGAGCTGCCGGAGGCGACCTTCGTCGTCCCGCCCGGCTGGAGCACCCGCGTCGACGACCACGGGACCCTGATTGCGCGGTTCCTTTCGGACGCCGAGCGCCCGAAAGAAACGGCGGGATAAGGCGATGGACCCGATTGCGCTGCAAGTCCTGGTCGGTGGCCTGCGCGCAGCCTGCGACGAGATGGGGGCGATGCTGATCCGCTCCGCCTACTCGGCCAACATCAAGGAGCGCCACGACTGCTCGACCGCGCTCTTCGACGCCGCGGGGGAGCTGGTGATGCAGGCCGAGCACATCCCCGTCCACCTCGGCTCGATGCCCGACGCGGTCGCCGCCGTCCTCGACGAGGACCACGAGCCCGGGCGCAGCTGGATCCTCAACGACCCCTATCGCGGCGGCACCCACCTGCCCGACATCACCCTCGTCTCCCCCGTCTTCGCCGCGGAGGAGCTGCTCGGGTTCGCTGCCAGCCGCGCCCACCACGCCGACGTCGGCGGCCCGACCCCGGGCTCGATGCCTGCCTTCTCCCGGACCCTCGAGGAAGAGGGGGTGGTGATCCCGCCCACCGTCGCCGACAAAGAGACCCTGGAGGAGCTCGCCGGGCGGATGCGGATGCCGCGGCAGCGCCTCGCCGATCTGCGCGCGCAGGAGGCGGCGAACCGGGTCGGGGCCCGGCGCCTGGAGGAGCTGTGCAGCCGGCTGGGCGACGCGGAGCTGCGCGAGGGGATGGCCGCGATCCTCGCCTACACGGAGCGCCGCACCCGCGCCGCCCTCGCCGAGCTGCCCGACGGCAGCTACCGGGCCGAGGACGTGCTCGAAGCCGACTGGAACGGGAGCGAGCGCGACCTGCGCCTGCGGCTGGAGGCGACGATCGCCGGCGATTCGCTGCGGCTCGACTTCGCCGGCACCGACGAGCAGGTCGACGGCAACCTCAACTGCCCGCTCTCGGTGACGAAGTCGGCCGCCTTCTTCGCCGTCCGCGTCCTCACCGATCCCGACTCCCCGCCCTCGGCCGGGGCGCACCGCCCGATCGAGGTCCTCGCCCCCGCGGGCTCACTCCTCGACGCCCGCTTCCCGGCCGCCGTCGCCGCCGGCAACGTCGAGACCTCAAGCCGGGTCGCCGACCTCGTCCTCGCCGCCCTCTCGCAGGCTCGGCCGGGTCCCGCCCAGGGCCAGGGGACGATGAACAACCTCACCCTCGCGGGCCACGGGTTCACCTACTACGAGACGCTCGGCGGCGGTCAGGGCGCCTGCCCCGACGCCGACGGCCCCAGCGCGATCCACGTGGCAATGTCGAACACGCTCAACACGCCGACCGAGGCGCTGGAGACCGGGTTCCCGCTGCGGGTGCGCGAGCTGGCGCTGCGCCGCGGCAGCGGCGGCGAGGGCGCCCACCGGGGCGGCGACGGCATCGTCCGCGAGATCGAGGCCCTGGCGCCGATGCGTTTCACCCTGATCACCGAGCGCCGCCGCCACCGTCCGCGCGGCGCCGGCGAAGGCGAGGACGGCGCCGCCGGGGTCAACCTGCTGAACGGGTCGCCGCTACCGGCAAAGACAGCCGGCGATCTCGCCCCTGGAGACCGCCTCAGGCTCGAAACCCCGGGGGGCGGCGGGTGGACGTAGGTCACATTTCGCAAATTTCGCGGTTTTTTAGTTGAGATTTCGCTGCACTTCTCTAGAATGCGCGCCTCCGGGCGGGCGGAAACGGCCCTAGCAGGCCAGAATTCAACGCGTCCAGCCCCGACTGCAACTAACGAACCTTCGCTGGATTACTTCAATGCCGATCGCTCTCAAGGAATGGGCTGTAACGGTCCGCGCTCTCGCGGAGGGTGAGCAGCTGCTTACGCTGCGCAAGGGCGGCATCCGCGAGGAGAACAAGCACTTCGAGCTCGAGCACGAGCGGTTCTTCCTCTACCCGACCTTCGACCATCAGAGGAACAACCTGGTCCGCGAATCCCACCATCCGGAGCTGCGCCGCGCGCTCGAGGAGGGTGTCTGGCCCGACGAGGAGCCGCCGCCGAAAGCGCTGCTGCAGGACGGCGGCATCCCCCAGCCCGATCGCGTCCGCCTGCGCGCCTGGGCCGAAGTGGTCGATCACGTCACGATCAACGACCGGCGCTCGCTGGACGCGCTGTCGCCGTATTACATCTGGACCCCGGACTACGCCGAAAAGCGGCTGGCCTGGAAGCGCCGGCACCCGTTGCACGTGCTGCTGCTGCGGGTCCACCGGATCCCGCGCCCGGTAACGGTCCGCGTCCGCGAGGAGTACCACGGCTGCCGCTCCTGGGTCGAGATCGACCGCGAACTGCCCTTCGAGGGCACGCCGGTGATGGCCGACGAAGAGTTCGACCGCGCCCGCGAAGAGATTCGCAACCGCGCCGGCGCTTCTGAGCCCGTCCTGGTCTAAGGGCGCCTTACCAAGCAGATCAAGGACGCAGGGAGCGAAATGTGCTCTGCACATGAGCGACCGAGGACGCCGATATGCGCCGGTAAGGTGGCCTTAGATGAGCTGGGTTGAGACCGAGTCGCTTAGCTTCACCGCGCGCCACGACTCCGACGACTCCGCTTTCGCCGAGCGCACGCTCGACCGGCTCGAGGAGCTGCGGCTGCGCCTGGAAGACCGCTTCGAGCGGGTGCCGGAGGAGGTGACGATCGTCGTCCACACCAACCCGCTCTGGCTGACCGCCGCCCACCCCTTCCTTCCCGCCGCCCGCTGGTCGGCGGCCCCGGCGGGGCGCCGTTACCTCGCCGGCTGGCCGATGTCGACCGAGCTGCACGTCCTCAACGACCCCCACATGGAACGCCGCGCCGCCGGCGACGACTCCTACGAAGCCCTGCGCGGCACCGCCGAGCGCCTCTACGCGCAGATGACGGTCGCCGCCAACAACACCGCCCTCCCCCCCTCCTGGACCCCGCGCCGCTTCGTCCGCTACCTGCGCTGGGCCTGGCTGGTCGAAGGCGGCGCCCAGTACTTCTCCCGCCAGGTCGGCCTCTACCGGGCGGCGACGATCCGCCGCCTGCGCGAGAGCGCCCGCCCCTCCTTCCCCCCCTCGCGCCGCGACGCCGTCATCCTCGGCGGCACGATCTTCGACCTGCTCGAGAACGAGCGCGGCCCCGAGGCCTGCGAGCGCCTCGTCGCCAAGCTCCTCCCCCAGGGCCCCGAGGTCCAGCTCGAAGACGCCTTCGACGCCCGCTTCCGCGAAATCGAGGACGCCTGGCGCGACTACCTGCGCGAGATGGTGCGGGGGCCGGTCGCGGTCAGATGAGGCCGAGCGCGCGAGCCAGCAAAAATGCGCCGAAGAACGCGCCCATCGCGATAAACGACCAGAAATAGGCTCTGGCGTAGCCGCCGATCAGCCCGTAGCTGCGCGGCTTTTGGCCCCCCGCGGCTTCGTCGAGGTATTCGGCGTTGACGGGTTCGGGCAGGTCTTCCTGCTTCGTCGCTTCTACCAGCGTCCGAGCCCGGTCGGCGTTCTCAGCGTGCACCATGACCCGGGTGGCTCCGCCTCCGGGGTTCATCAACCCGTAGCCCAGCTGCGGACCGCTCGGGGTGACTTGCTGAAGCAAGCTGTGGATGCCGTGCTCCTCGAGCAGGGCCTGGATCATCCGGCCCTGGAACTCATCCCCCACGAACGCCACCTCGACCAGGTCCCCCACGATGGCCTCAGTTCACCTGGGTCAGCAACCAGAGGAGCAGGAAGCCGCCTGCGGCGACGGCCAGGATCCAGAACGCCAGCCGCGCCGGGGAAGGACCAGGCGATTGGCCGCGGGCGAGGCGGCGTTCGCCTTCGAGCTCGGCAACCTCGTCGCGCTCGTCCTCGATCATCACGTCGGCGAGGACGTCACGGGCGCGTTGCGCGTCGTTCCTGTTGACCATCAGGTCGCGGGGCCCGCTGGAGAGGAAGTCGGGGTTGTCGAAGCCGAGGCTGCGCTTCAGCACGCTGGGGATGCCGACCTCGGATAGCAGGCCCTGCAGCATCTCCCCTTCGACCTCGTTGCGGGCGAAGGCGACCTTGACGAGATCGCCGTCGCCGCCGCCTCCGCCACCGCCGCCCTCGTCGCCGCCGCCGGAGTGACCGCCGCCGCCGTGGGCGGGGCGCTGGTGCCCGCTCGACGGAGGTTTATGCGACGTCGAGGTCGACATCGGCGATCTTCAGGTCCGCCAGGTCGTAGGCCCTCACGTCCGGAGCCCCTTCGTTCTCCAGCGAGACGATCACGTAGACCTGTTCCGGCCACATCCGCGCCTCGTTGACGTCGGTCTGCGAGGGGTAGGCGGCGCTGCGGGTATGGGAGTGGTAGATCCCGATCAGCTCTTCGCCCGCACCTTCGATCTCCTTCAGCGCGTCGTACTGCCCCTGCGGGTCCATCTCGTAGCGCAGCGGGCTGTGGGCCGCGTTCTCCACCCGCACCACGCTCCTCGCCTCGCCGTCGCGGCCGCCGATCATCCCGCAGCACTCGTCCGGCAGATCCTCGCGCGCGTGCGCGACCATCTCGTCGATCAGGGCTCGGGAGATCTTCACGCGGCGAGGCTAGCGGAAGGTCACCTGCGGCGCCGCGGGTCCTGCTGAACCGTGTCCTTGCCGGGACCGCCGAAGAGAACGTCCCTGCCCTTGCCGCCGCAGATCAGGTCGGGACCGCCGAGGCCCCGCACCTTGTCGGCCCCCGCGAGGGCGGCGATCACGTCGCGGTGCGGCGTCCCGGTCAGCTCGTCTCGGCCCGCGGTGCCGACGATCGTCGCCTTCTTGCCGAGGCAGCGGCTGCGATCGGCGCCCCCGCGGAGTCCGATCAAGCCGAAGCGCTTGGTCGCCCCTTCTCCGGAATCGCCGAAGGCGACGATCCGTCCGCTCGACTGGATCCCGACCATGTACTCGGTGGTCCCGCCCCCGCCGTAGGGGACGACGATGCGTTCGCCGCCGTTGAAGGTCCTGTCCTTGCCACCGTCGGGCCGCAGTCGGAAGACAGCGATCCTGCCGTCGTAGCCGACGCCGACAAGCCGGCTCTTGGCGTCGAAGGTCAGGTCGGACAGCGAGATCGCCCCGACTCGGTTGAACAGCCGCAGGCCGCCGCCGTTGCCAAAGCTAGGGTCGGCGAGGCCACCGGGCGTCAGCTTGAGCAGCTCACCGACGTACGAGACGGTCGGGGTCGAGCGTTCGATCGAGAGCAGGACCCCACCATCGCCGACCGACGCGGCCGCCTCCACCTTCCCCACCCCGCCGTAGGTCGGGATGAAGAGGCTGCCGTCGCCGCCCCAGGCGGGATCCGGTTGCCCGTTCCCGTTCAGGCGGACCACCCCGATCCCTTCGCCTTCGAGCTGTTCGCCGCTGCTGCCGAGGCAACATTGCGGGGCAGGCACCGTGATGCTGCCGTCGGCTCCCACGAAGACTCCGATCGGTCGGGTCTCGGTCTCGACCAGCGCAACGGTCTCGCCACCGCTGCCAAAAGCCGGGTCGTATTCGCCGTTCGCGAGGAAGCGGGCGACGATCATGCTCCGCAGGGAGCCTTCAAGCGATCCCTGTACGGCGACGACGATCTTGCCGTCGGGCTGCGCCGCCAGCTTCGGGAAGTCGTGGGCTCCTTCAACCGCGTGATCGCCGGTGAAGGGAACGATGCCGCCGACGCCGAAGCTCGGGTCGAGACGGCCGTCGAGCCCGAACCGGGCCAACACGAAGCGGCCATCGCCATAGGCGACTACAACCGGCTTGCCGTCGGGCCCGACGGCAAGTTCGAACTCGTGGTTGAAGGCACTGCTGCGTTCTAGGATCAGCTGCGGCTCAGAAGCGAAAGTCGGGTCGGGGTTGCCCTCAGGGGTGTAGCGGACGACAGTCAATTCGACCCGGCAGTCGAAGGGCGGATCGCAGGGCGGATAGTCCGAATAGAGGACGAAGATTTCGTCGTGCGGCCCGATCGCCATTCGCGCTCCGGCCTCGCGGGGCAACGAACCCTTCGGTCCCATCACCTCGGCGATCCCGTCGCCGCCGCCGAAGGCGCGGTCGAGGTCGGCAGGCGCGGCGGCGGCGGTCGGCGCGCCCAGCGCGGCGGCACAGGCAAGCAGGGCAAGGCAGAGGAGAAGACGGCGCATTTGCTCCCTGAACCGTAAACCGTTCAGGGAGTTGCGCCGGGCGAGGCCGCGCTGCTACCACCAAACCGTGGAATCGAGGTTCTCGATCTCCTCGGTCGGCTTCGTGTAGACGCCGGAGGAGAGGTACTTCCAGCCGTCGTCGGGGATCAGGAAGACGACGTTGCCGGAGTCGAGCTCGCTGCCGATGCGGTGGGCGATCGCGGCGATGGCCCCGGCCGAAACGCCGGCGAAGACGCCCTCCTCCTCGAGCAGTTTCTTGGTCCAGACGATCGCGTCGCGGTTGTCGACCATGATCTTGCGGTCGAAGAGGGAGATGTCGATGATCGGCGGGATGAAGCCGTCGTCGAGCGAGCGCAGGCCCTGGACCAGCTCCCCTTGTTTCGGCTCCGCGGCGACGATCAGCGTCTCGGGGTTCGCCTCCTTGAGCCGGCGGCCGTTGCCCATCAGGGTGCCGCCGGTGCCGAGGCCGCCGACGAACGCGGTCACCTCGTCCAGCTCTTCGAGGATCTCGACCGCGGTGCCGTTGTAGTGGGCGAGCGGGTTGGCCTCGTTGCCGTACTGGTAGGGCATGTAGAAGCCCGGGTCCTCGGCCAGCTCCAGCGCCACCTCGACGGCGCCGTTCGAGCCCTTCGCCCCCTCCGAGTAGACGATCTCCGCCCCGTACATGCGCAGCAGCTGCGTCCGCTCCTCGGTGACGTTGTCGGGCATCACCACCTTCAGCGGGTAGCCCTTGCGGCGGCAGATCATCGCCAGGGCGATGCCGGTGTTGCCCGAGGTCGGTTCGAGGATCGTGTGCCCGGGTTCAATCGCCCCCTCGGCCTCGGCCGCCTCGATCATCGCTTTCGCCACCCGGTCCTTGACCGACCCGGTCGGGTTGTGCCCCTCGAGCTTGGCGTAGATGCGCACGTCGGGCTTCGGCGAAAGCCGTGGCAGCTCCACCAGCGGGGTATTGCCGATTGACTCGAGGACGTTGCCGAACCGGCCCCCACAGGGTTTGTTGAGTATCTGCTCGTGCGCCATCAGCCCGCCTTACTTCAGAAAGTGTAGCTGGGGTCCGGGGCTCTACCGGGGGGATTCGAAAGCTCCTGCACTGGGCATGTAAAAGGGCAGCTTGTAGGTTGAGCACGTCCGGCAAAACCTGGATCGGAGGGAATCGAATGAGAAAGACCCGGTTGACCGCGCTTCTCGCGGTCCTCCTGCTGGCACTCGGCTCGGTCGCGGCGGTGGGCTGCGGCGGCGGTAGCGACACCACCGGCACCAGCGGCGGGGGCAGCGCTGAAGGAGGGGGCGAACCGCTGTCCGTTGGCTCCGACATCCCGTATCCCCCTTTCGAGCAAGGTAAATCCGGCAACTACACGGGCTTCGACATCGAACTGATGGAAGCGATCGGCGAAAAGATCGGCCGCACGCCCGAATTCCAGGACACCTCGTTCGAAACGATCTTCCGCGACGTCGCCCAGGGCAAGTTCGACGCGGTGATCTCGGCGGCGACGATCACCGAAGAACGCGAGCAGGCAGTCGACTTCTCCAACCCCTACTACCTCTCCGAACAGGCGGTGCTGGTCAAAGAAGGCAGCGACATCAAATCCCTGAAAGACCTCGAAGGCAAAACGGTCGCCGCCCAGCAGGGGACGACCGGCCTCGAACTCGCCAAGGAAGAACTCGGCGGCAGCGAAATCCGGCCTTACCCGGAAGGCCCCGACGCGGTCAACGCGCTCAAATCCGGAACCGTCGAAGGCGTTGTCATCGACGCGCCCGTGGCGCAGAACGCGGTCGAAAAATCCGGCGGCGTGGAAATCGCCGAGAAAGTGCCGACCGAAGAAACGTACGGGATCGCCGTGGCCCAGGGCGAAACCGAACTGCTCGAAGAGATCAACAATGGGCTGAAGGAAGTCCTCGACGACGGGACCTACAAGAAGATCTACGAAAAGTGGTTCAAGCTCGAACCGCCGAAGGCGATCTTCACGGCCAGCCACGAAGCTGAATAGACGCGCGAACTACAGTTGTCGCAAGCGAAAGGGGCGCCACCAGGGCGCCTCTTTCCTTTCCGGGGTAGAAGATGGGAGATAGAGCGGCCTTGAGGAGACAGCGATGAGCGAATTTTTCCACCAGTACTTCGACTTCACGGTGATGGGGGATCACTTCAGCGAAATCCTCGACGGCTTTTTCAAAAACCTTCTCGTCTTCGTCGTCGCCGCGATCCTCGCCCTCGTCTGGGGGCTGGTCCTGGCCTTGATCCGCCAGCTGCCGGGGAAGAAATTCATGCCCCTGCGGGGAGTCACGATCGCCTACATCGACGTCTTCCGCGCGATCCCGATCCTGATCGTGATCCTGCTGATCTCGGGCAGCCTGCCGTTCCTCGAATTCCTGCCGAAATCGATCCGGATTCCCCAATGGCTTGGCCAGCCCGATCCCTACTGGTACGGGGTGATGGCACTGACCCTCGTATACGGGGCCTACATGGCCGAGGTCTACCGGGCCGGGATCGAAGCCGTGCCGGGTGGGCAGGTGGAGGCGGCCCGCTCGCTGGGCATGAGCCACGGCCAGGCAATGCGCCACATCGTCGTTCCCCAAGCGGTGACGAAGATCCCGGCGCCGATGCTGAACGAATTGATCTCGCTGCTGAAGGACACGACCCTGGTCGGCGTGATCGCGCTCGGGGAGTCGGTCCTGATCGGCCGCGAAATCCAGTCCGAAACCTTCAACAGCTCCGCCTACATTCTCGCCGGAGCGATGTTCCTCGTCATCACGCTGCCGATGGCCCGGCTGGTCGACTACCTGATCAAACGCAACCGCGGCAAGATCACCCGCGGCTCCCACATCGAGGTCGCCTGATGGCGGAGGCGATGGTCAAGCTGGAGGGGATCTGCAAGCGCTTCGGCAGCCTCGAGGTGCTGAAAGGCGTGGATCTCGAGGTCGGCAAAGGCGAAGTCGTCTGCATCCTCGGCCCCAGCGGCTCGGGCAAGAGCACGTTCCTGCGCTGCGTCAACCTGCTCGAGCCCCCCGAGGAGGGCGAGATCTTCATCGAAGGCCACGACATCTGCAAGGGGCCGGGCTCGGGCACCGGCGCGGAGAGCTGGGAGCTCGACTTCGTCCGCCAGCGGGTCGGGATCGTCTTCCAGCAGTTCAACCTCTTCCCTCACAAGACGGCGCTGCAGAACGTCACCCTCGCTCAGGAACGGGTGCTGGGACGCTCCAGGCAGGAGGCCCGGGCGAAGGCGACCGAGCTGCTGGAGCGGGTCGGCCTCGGCGACAAGCTGAATCAGTATCCGGAAATGCTCTCCGGCGGGCAGCAGCAGCGGGTGGCGATTGCCCGCGCATTGGCGATGGACCCGCACGTGATGCTCTTCGACGAGGTCACGAGCGCCTTGGACCCGGAGCTGGTGAAGGAAGTCCTCGACACGATGCGGGAGCTGGCCGAGGAAGGGATGACGATGATCGTCGTCACCCACGAGCTCGGCTTCGCCCGCGAGGTCGCCGACCGGGTCGTCTTCATGGACGGCGGCGTGATCGTCGAGGAAGGGGCACCGGCGCAGGTGCTGGAGAGGCCGGAACAGGAGAGAACCAAGCAGTTCCTCGGTTTAGTTCTAGATCGCTGAGACTTAGGCAGCGCCGCCGGCCATCGCCGGCAGGATCACAACCGTGTCGCCATCTTTGACGCTGGTCTCGAGGCCCTGCAGCACCCGCACGTCCTCGTCGTTGAGGTAGACGTTGACGTAGCGGTTGAGCTCCCCGTCCTCGCCGAAGAGCTGCTCCTGGGTGTCGGGGTGCTCGGCGGTCAGCGAGCGCAAAACCTCGCCGACATCGGAGCCGCCGGCCTCGACCTCGGCCTGCCCACCCGTTTTCGGGCGCAGCACCGGGGGGATGCGAACGGTTGCCATGAGGGCGGTGATCCTACTAGGCGATTGACTGACGATCTCCGCCGGCTCCGGCGCAGAAGGCGTCGTAGTCGGGGAACTGGCCCATCTCCGACTCGGGGATCTCCTCGGCGTTCTCGCCGCAGATCGGGCAGTCGGGGTCGCGGCGGACCTTCAGCTCGGTGAAGCTGGTGCCGAGCGCCTCGTAGAGGAGCAGGCGGCCGACGAGCGGCTCGCCCTTGCCGAGGATCAGCTTGATCACCTCGTTGGCCTGCAAGGTGCCCATCGTCCCGGCCATCACCCCGAGCACCCCGTTGGCGGAGCAGCTCGGTGCCAGCTCGGCCGGGGGCGGGGTCGGGAAGAGGCAGCGGTAGCACGGCCCCTCGAAGGGGACGAAGGTGGAGATCTGGCCGTCGAAGCCGAGGATCGAGGCGGAGACGACCGGCTTGCGCAGCCGCACCGAGGCGTCGTTCAGCAGGTAGCGGGTCGGGAAGTTGTCGGCGCCGTCGACGACGATGTCATAGCCCTCCAGCACCTCGAGGATGTTGCTCGCGTCGAGGCGGCCGTTGTGCTCGATGACGTTGACGTCGGGATTGAGCTGCTCGATGAAGATCCGCGCGGAGGTCGTCTTCGGCATCCCGATCCGCTCGGTGTTGTGGATCACCTGGCGCTGCAGGTTGGAGGCGTCGACGACGTCGTCGTCGACGAGCCCGATCGTGCCGACCCCGGCGGCCGCCAGGTAGAGCGCGGTCGGGGCGCCGAGGCCGCCGGCGCCGAGCAGCAGCACCTTCGCGTTCAGCAGCTTCACCTGGCCGTCGACGCCGACCTCGGGCAGCAGCGTGTGGCGCGAGTAGCGCTCGCGCTGCTCGGGGGTCATTCCGGAGGGCGAGACGACCGGCAGCCCCTGCTCCTGCCACTGGAGGATGCCGCCGCTCATCGAGGCGACATTTTCGTAGCCGAGCTGCTGCAGCTGCGCGGCGGCCATCACCGAGCGGTTGCCGGAGCGGCAGTAGAGAATCGTGCGGGCGGATTTGTCCGGCGCGGCGGTCGCGATTTCATCCGCCAGCAGCCCCGGCGGCACCAGCTTGCCACCGTCCAGGTGCGCCTCCTGGTACTCGTGCGGCTCGCGCGTGTCGATCAGGACGACGTCGCCGCCGTCGATCTCCTCGGCAGCCTCGAAGGGTTCGATCTCCTCGATCGTCTGAACTCTCGTCGTGTCGATGGCCATGGCTTTAAATCCCCTAATCCCGATCAGCTTTTACTTCAAAAAGTATAGCGGGAGATAATGGCAGGGCGAGGCGATTTCGAAACAAAACCCCAAACGGACTTGCTTGATCACTCTAGGAAGTTCATTTAAAGTGGCTCGCGAGCGGCGGAGGAACGCTCATTGCCGGAGCGAAGCATCTAATGCATCGCGGGGTTCCGGTCGATATAGGGTCGTGTTTGCGGGTACCCGGTATCAGCAGACCCGGCTCCAACGAGAAGGAAGCATCCGATGGCACTCAAGCCAAAAGGGAAGAATTCCGAGAGCCCGCGGGACGTAGGGGATCGACTGCCACCTCCTGCGGCCCTGCTGTTCAAGCAGGATCTCGAAGAGCACAAGCTCACCCCGTCGGTGAAAGCCCGGCTCCTCCGGGTCGACGCCATGCTCGGCACGGACGACCAGCCCGGACAAACCGGTTGAACGAAGCGAGGCTCAGCTGAAGGTCTGATCGGCCTTCCCCACCGAATGCCAGAGGCTCGCCCACTCGTCGGCGCCGTCTCACGATCCAAACCAATTTCGTCGCCGGGTGCCGCTCCGCCCCCGGATCGTCGATGGCGTCGCGCACCTGCATGATCGGGAGGTCGCCTGCGGCTACCTTGACCTCGATCTGATCCAAGACGAAGAAACCGTAGAGCTCGCTTTCGTCCTTATCGTTGAAGGCGAAGTACGTTCGCAGGGGGAGAACTTCGGCCGCGAGATTCGTCTCCAGCCAGGTTTTCGCTTTTCTCCCCGCCTCGAAGTCCAAGGGCTCGAATCTCGCAGCCCACCCCAAGACGATGTCTCGCGCGGGGCCTCTGATCGGCCCGGCCTCGAGAATCTCAAGCGGAAATTGGCGCTCAGACGCTGACACGGCCCCCTACCGGGTTCGAGGTTTCCCCATGGGAGCCGCGCTCCCCGCCCCCCGCTCAGAGACCGGAGGCGTACCGAGATCCTACCTTTCTACGACAGCTACTGCTTCGCCTCGACAGGGCGAGACTTGTTCTCAGCAACAACCATGGCTTCCACCCGCGCCAGGCGGGCACTGACTGACGGGAGCTTCCGATGCTCTTCGAGATCTGCAGCTGCAACTACTGGAATTGCTTGGTCGCGCTGTTGACCCAAGGCGCTCGTGGGCTTGTCAATAAGTGCCAAAGCAGACCTCCGTGCTGGCTAGAGACGTAAATCGGGTGGCGCAGAGCAACATTCTGCGTTTGGGAACGTAGCAGAGTCTCGAACGGAATTAGCTGTGGACGCCGTGAGCGCCTCCCCGGCGGGCACAGCAAAGTTGCAGGAGAAAAGCGGCCCGGGTGAGGGCTCGGGGTCGCTTCTCTCTTCCCGAGAAGTTGCTCGTGTCTCTTACGCGAGGGTCGGGCGCATCTGGCGCAGGCGGCGGACACGCTCCTCGACCGGCGGGTGGGTCGAGAAGAGGCCGGCGATGCCACCGCCCTTGAAGGGCTTGACGATGTAGAGGGGCTCTGCCGCCTGGTTGACCTGCATCGGCATCGCCGCCGCCCCCTGCTCAAGGCGGAGCAGCGCGCTGGCCAGCGACTCCGGGTTGCCGCAGATTTCGGCGCCGCCGGCGTCGGCGGCGAACTCGCGCTGGCGCGAGATCGAGAGCTGGATGATGCTGGCGGCGATCGGGGCGAGGAGGACCATCGCCAGGCCGCTGACGAGACTCAGCGGGGAGTTGTCGTCATTGCCGAACCACATGAACATGTAGGCGATGTAGGTGATCGCGGCGCCGATCGCCGAGGCGACCGACTGGATCAGGATGTCGCGGTTGCGGATGTGCGTGAGCTCGTGCGCAAGGACGCCGCGCAGCTCGTCCTCGGAGAGGAGCTTGGTGATCCCGCGGGTCACCGCCACCGCCGAGTGCTTCGGGTTGCGCCCCGTCGCGAAGGCGTTCGGCTGGTCCTGGGGGATCATGTAGAGGCGCGGCATCGGCAGGTCCGCGCGCGTCGTCAGTTCCCGCACGATCTGGTAGAGCCGCGGCGCTTCCGACTCCTCGATCGGCTTCGCCCGGCTCATCGCCAGCGCCATTTTGTCGCTGAAGAAGTAGGAGAAGAAGTTGATCGCGAGGGCGACGAAGAGGAAGGTGAGCGCGGTGCTCGGGCCGCCGATTGCGGCGCCGATGGCGACTAGTAGGCCGCCGAGGGCTGCCATCAGGATGGTGGTCCGCAGCGTCGCGCCCCAGGTGGATTGCTTGGTGGTGGTCATCGAGTAGTCGCTCCTTGGGAGTCGGGTGTCCGTCAAGTATGCGGGGAGAGGGCAAAACCGCCTATAGGTGGAATCCCCCTTCCGAGCCGGGGCGGACCCCTAGGCTTGCGCCATGACCTTGCTGGTGATCGGGTTGGCGCTGGTGGTCGCGGCGCTGGCGCTCGCCCTTGTGCGGGAGCGGCGGCGGCTGCGGCCGCTCGAGGACCTGGTCGAGGCGATGGAGAAGGTCGACCTCTCCTCCCCCCGCCTCCACCTCCCCCCTTCGATCGACGGCGTCGGCGAGACCGAGGAGGTGGAGCGGATCGAGCTCGCCTTCCTGCGGATGATGCGGCGGCTGGAGGCAGAGCGGCGGCGAGCCGGCTCCGCCGCGCTGCACGCCCAGGAGGAGGAGCGGGCGCGGGTGGCGCGCGACCTCCACGACGAGGTCAACCAGTCGCTGACGGGATTGCTGCTGCGGCTGGAGGCGGCGCGTGAGGCGGCCCCGCCGCAGCTGGAGAGCGAGATCGACGAGACCAAGGCCCTGGCGAACCAGGCGATGAACGAGCTGCTTTCGCTGGCGCGACAGCTACGGCCGACCGCCCTCGACGACCTCGGCCTGGCAGCGGCTATCGGTGGTCAGGTCGAGCGGCTTGGGCGCGGCGAGTTCGAAGCGAGCCTGGCGGTCGAGGGCGATTTCTACGGGCTCGGCGACGACGCCCAGCTTGTCGTCTACCGGGTCGCCCAGGAGGCGCTCAACAACGCCGCCCGCCATAGCGGCGCCGGCCGCATCGAAGTGCGGCTGCGGCGCGCCGGGGATGGCGGCGTCGTCCTCGAAGTCGCCGACGACGGCCGCGGCTTCGCCTTCGACGAGTCCGAGCGCGGCCTCGGCATCGGCGGCATGCGCGAGCGCGCCCTGCTCGTCGGCGGCGAGCTGACGATCGAGTCCCGCCCGGGGGCGGGAACCACGGTGCGGCTGGCAGTACCGGCTTAAGACGCGCGTCTCTGCTTTATAGCCGCGGCGCTTTTCTTGCCACGTTTCGCAGCCGCAGCAGCCACCTTGGCTGCTTTCGGCGACAGCGAGCCACTACCACGCGCGACCCGTGCTCCAGAAGCCGATCGAAAGCTCATAGGGCGAAGCTACCGCACAGAGATGACATACGCATCAGCAAACCGAGCTAAACGAAGAATTCCTCTGCAGCTTCACCCAATACCTGATCGATAGCAATCAAAAGGCCGAGGGGAGCCCGCTGCACGCTGAGCAGGCAGTCTTCGAGAGGCGTGGCAGAGGTCAGGGTCAGAGCTCCCACCAGGCTCCTGCCGGGGGCTCGCACCACAAGGGGAATCCCACGGATGAACCGCCACCGGGTCGTGTAGACGGCAGGGTCTTGCTCCACAGCAACGCCTTGGATCATCGCCAACACCCCCACCCAGCGACTATCGACGTGGAGAGGCCTGGCCTCGATGGGCGCGGCGGTCGAGCCAAATCTGCTCGCTGGTCCCCCAGAGCTCGGCGATCCCCCTCGCGTGATCTGCGACCCATAGCCCTAGACCAAGATCTTCTTCAGCACCCAAAGAGACACCGAGCCTTTTGGCAACGTCTCTGACCACATCCACCTGCTCAAGCAACCAGCCAGATAGTTCCGTCTGCGCCTCGATGAACTCGCCTTCGCCAGATGGCATCAGATTCTTCCGCGCCACCTCTAGCCGCTCCTCAGCTCGTTCGAGAAACCCACTTGAATTTCCCGAGGAGATCGACAAGCCGATCTCATGAACGAATTGGGCGACCTCTCCGAAGTAGTTGGTCCAGATTGGCTTCACGCCGGCTCGTTCCCACCTCGCGGCAGCTGACCTCTCCAATCCGGTACGGACCGCGTCGTTCACAACGACAGATGCCTGCCTGACGAATACCGCCAAATGCTGGCACTGGGAATTCGAATACCGATAGAGCCAACGGATGAAATTGGGGTCGGTCATGCTCAGGCCGACGAAGACGCAGAGAGAATTTTCTAGGCGACCGGCAACGAAGTCCTCCGGCCATCTGGAATGCGTCGCGTCGGCGTAGTCGCCCTCGGTGAGGACCAACCTCCCCACCTCCATCCATTTGCCGGTGGGACCCTTTAGGAGTCGCCCGTGCAGATGCCAAACCGCCGCTCTACTTGGCTGCTCTTCCCTGTTCTGTACATAGGCGACCGGGTCCAGCCCCTCCTCCTCCAGCGCCATCTCCAGCAAGCCGTCGTAGTTGGCGGTTGCGAGACAGAGCCGAGAACCCATCGTTCGCTTTAGCCATGCGATCTGCCCCGCTAGAGCGCCAGGAAGAAAATCCTCAGGAGAGCGACCTCCATACAGGGCGGCTCTGAGCGCTTTCCTGAAGGCGAGCTCGTCCGAATGGTGCGCCCTGGCAATGGCTGCCGCAGCCAGCGGCCCCTGAGAAATGGTGGCCTGTATCCACAGATCCCGATCCTCGTCCGATAGTTCCTTGGCTATCTCCGTGCCTTCTAACAGCGCCCGTACGAGTTCCCCCCATGAGGGGAGTTCGGACTCAGTGGAAACACCCGCGCCAACAAACATCGTGATGTCTCCGTCGTGCTCGGCGATAGCGTCGATCGCCTTCTCTAAGCCGCCCTCTTCTGCCGCCGAGAAATAACCCGCCCCCGAGGGCTCAACGATCGGTTCATCGCCTATCTGCTCTGCCGACGCCCCCGCTTCGCGCAGCAAGCGTCTGATCTTCTCGATCTCGGAACCCGCCATACGCAGACAGCAGCATACGTACGCGGGAGGATCCCTCGCCGCTGAGAGAATTGCGCCGATGAAGGTCCTGATCGCAGACGACCACGGGATCGTCCGCTCCGGGATCCGGCTGCTGCTGGAGCGACAGGCGGACATCGAGGTGGTCGGGGAGGCCGGGGACGGCGCCGAGGCGCGGGACCTGGCGGTGAGGGAGCGGCCGGACCTGGCGATCCTCGACGTGAAAATGCCGAAGCTGACGGGGCTGCAGGCGACGCGGGAGATCAAGCAGCAGGCGCCGGAGGTCTCGGTGCTGATCCTCTCGATGCACGACGACGAGCGCTACCTGTTCGAGGCGCTGAAAGCGGGCGCCTCCGGCTATGTCCTGAAGGCGCAGGCGGACACCGACCTGCTGGCGGCGATCCGGGCGGTCGAGCGGGGCGAGCCGTTCCTCACCCCGGAGGCGCAGCGGACGCTGATCAAGGACGTGCTCGAGCGGGGCTCGTCGGGCGAGGAGGAGCTGACGCCGCGCGAGGAGGAGATCGTCAAGCTCGTCGCCGAGGCCCACACGACGAAACAGATTGCCGAGGTCCTCCACCTCTCCGAGAAGACGGTCGAGAACCACCGCGCCAACGCGATGCGCAAGCTCGGCATGCGCGACCGCGTCGAGCTCGTGCGCTACGCGATCCGCCGCGGCCTGATCGAGCCGTGACGCCATAACCGACCTCTTCAGTAGGATTTGAATCGATGCTGTTCTCGACCAAAGCCGAGTACGGAGTGCGACTGATGGTCGAGCTGGGCCGCCAGCCCGGCTCGCAGCCTGTCAGCCTCGGCTCCGTCGCCGAAGCGGAGCGACTGCCACTCTCCTATCTGGAGCACCTGGTGGCGAAACTGCGCAAGGCCGGCCTCGTCACCTCCACCCGCGGCGCCCACGGCGGCTACCGCCTGGCGAAGCCGGCGGCGGAGATCACGATGGACGCGGTGGTCGAGGCGCTGGAAGGGCAGATCGCGCCGATGGAGTGCTTCCACGACACGCCGGAAGGCAAAGTCCTCTGCTCGCACGAGAGCGACGGCGACCAGGCCTGCTCGACGAAGCTGCTGTGGATGCGCGTGCAGGGCGGGGTCAGCAAGGCGCTGGCCGGGACGACGCTGGCGGAGCTGGTCGAGTTCTCGACCAAGAGCGAGCCCACCCGCGCGGCGGCGCTCGGCAGCGTCGCGTAAGAACCGCGTCCCACGGAACGCAAACTTGAAACCCCAGAAACGGAGCGAAATTGGCTGAGCTGGAGATACGCAACCTGCACGTCGAGGTCGAGGACAAGAAGATCCTCAAAGGCCTCGATCTCGATGTCGAGAAGGGGAAAGTGCACGCGCTGATGGGCCCCAACGGCTCCGGCAAGTCGACGCTCGCCAACGTGATCATGGGGCACCCGGCGTTCGAGGTGACCGAGGGAACGATCACCTTCAAGGGCGAGGACATCACCGAAGCCGCCCCCGAGGACCGCTCGCAGGCGGGCCTCTTCATGGCCTTCCAGTACCCGGTCGCGATTCCCGGCGTCTCGGTCAGCAAGTACCTGCGGATGATCATCAACGCCCAGCGCGAGGCGCGGGGCGAGGACCAGATCAAGATCAAAGACTTCGCCCGCACCGCCCAGGAGGCGATGGAGCTGGCGAACATCCCCAAAGACTTCTCCAGCCGCTACCTCAACGACGGCTTCTCCGGCGGCGAGAAGAAGCGGATGGAGCTGCTGCAGCTGGCGCTGCTGCGGCCGGAGATGGCGGTCCTCGACGAGACCGACTCCGGCCTCGACATCGACGCGCTGCGCACCGTCGCCGAAGGCGTCAACAAGTTCGCCGGGCCGGACATGGGTGTCCTGATCATCACCCACTACCAGCGGATCCTCCACATGGTGAAACCGGACTCGGTCCACGTCATGTACCAGGGGCGAATCGTCAAACAGGGCGGCCCGGAGCTGGTCGGCGTGCTGGAGGAGAAGGGCTACGGCTGGATCAAAGAGGAGGTAGAGGCAGGCGCCGCCGCCTGACCTCGCGACGATGGAGCCGGTGAGCGCCAAGAGCCCAGCGGCGGCGCCGTTCTCCGTCGAGAAGGTCCGTGCCTCCTTTCCGGCGCTGGAACGCGAGGTCAACGGCAAGCCGGTCGCCTACCTCGACAGCGGTGCCAGCGCCCAGCGGGTGCTGGCCTCGATCCAGTCGGTCGACCGCTACGAGCGGCGCCACCACTCCAACGTCCACCGCGGTTCCCACACCCTCTCGGCCGAGGCGACGGAAGCCTACGAGGGGGCGCGGGCAACCGTGGCCGACCACATCGGCGCCGCCGACCGCCGCGAGGTCATCTTCGTCCGCAACGCGACCGAGGCGATCAACCTCGTCGCCCGGGCCTGGGGCGACGCCCGCATCGGCGCCGGCGACCGCCTGCTCCTGACCGAGATGGAGCACCACTCCAACATCGTCCCCTGGCAGCAGCTGGCCGAGCGGGCCGGAGCGGAGATCGACTGGGCGCCGGTCGATGACGAGGGCCGGCTCGACATGGGCGCCTTCGCAGGGCTGCTCGAGCGCGGCCCGAAGCTGGTCGCCGTCGCCCACGTCTCCAACGTGCTGGGGACGGAGAACCCGGTCGCCGAGATCGCCCGCCTCAGCCACGAGGCCGGCGCCAGGGTCCTCGTCGACGGGGCGCAGGCGGCGCCGAAGCTGCCCCTCGACATGGCCGAGCTCGGGGTCGACTTCTACGCGATCACCGGGCACAAGCTCTACGCCCCGACCGGGATCGGCGCCCTCTGGACCAGGCTCGAGCTGCTGCGGGAGATGCCGCCCTTCCTCGGCGGCGGCTCGATGATCCGCAAGGTCAGCCGCGAGGGCACCACCTACGCCGATCCGCCGGCGCGATTCGAGGCGGGGACCCCGGCGATCGCGCAGGCGATCGGGATGGCCTCTGCCTTCCGCTGGCTCGACATGGTCGGCATGGACAATGTCCGTGAGCACGAGGAACAGATCGCCGACTATGCGCTGGAGCGCCTCGCCGATGTCCCCGGACTGCGCGTCTTCGGCCCGCCCCGCGGGAACAACCGGCTCGGCCCCGTCTCCTTCGAGATCGAGGGTATCCATGCCCACGACATCTCCGAGATCCTCGATCGCCACGGGGTCGCCGTCCGCGCCGGCCACCACTGCGCCCAGGTGCTGATGGACCGGCTCGAGATCGCCGCCACCGCCCGCGCCAGCTTCGGCGTCTACACGATCCCCGAGGAGATCGACCGCCTCGTCGAGGGGCTGGAAGACGCCCGCCGCGTCTTCGGTCTCTGACGGTAGAAGCCCCTCCGACCCTCTAGCTAGGCTGACCTCCGTGCGAGCGCCGAGCAGACGGGCACAGATGGGCGGCCAACTCGCTCGGGCCCGAACCGCCCTCGCCGGCAGCGCGCGGCGGGCCGCCGACCGGCTCGACGGCCGCACCTCGCTCGTCCTCGACTATCCGACCTCGGCGGAGAACCGCCCCCGCTACGGGTACGGACGCCCCACCCACCCGGAGCTCGGGGAGCTGGTTCGCCGCAACGACGACGCCTACGAAGACGTCCTCGGGGCGATCCTCGCCCGCCGCGAGGCCTTGAGCCGCATCCCCTCCTCACCGGATGACGAGCGCGAGCCCGCCTGGAGGAACCCATACCTCCCGGCGCTGGACGGAGCCGCTCTCTACAGCTTCCTCTGTGAGCGCCGCCCGTCGCACTACATCGAGATCGGCTCGGGCAACTCCACCCGTTTCGTGGCTCGCGCGAAGCGCGACTGCGGGCTCGAGACCGAAATCGTCTCCATCGACCCGCACCCGCGGGCTGAGATGGAGGCGCTCTGCGACCTCGCGATCCGGGCCCCGCTCGAGACCGTCGACCTCGCCGTCTTCGACAGGGTCGAGCCAGGCGACATCGTCTTCATGGACGGCTCACACCGGGTCTTCATGAACTCCGATGCCGTCGTTTTCTTCCTCGATGTCCTCTACAGGCTGCCCCCGGGAGTCCTGGCCGGCGTCCACGACATCTACCTCCCCGACGACTACGACCCCTGGGAGGTGGACGACTTCTACTCCGAGCAGTACCTGCTGGCGCTCGCCCTCCTCGCCGATCCCGGCAAGCTGCGGATCGTGCTCCCCGCGGATTACGTCGAGAAGCATTCGCACCTACGCGGGATCCTCGGTCCTCTGTGGAATGAGCCTTCCCTGGAGGGCGCAGACCATTACGGCTGCGCCTTCTGGATCGAAACCTCCCCAGGCTGAAGCCTTCGTCGCTTCGCTAGCCTCGAAACATGGACGAGCTCTACCGCGACCAGATCCTCGAGCACTACAAGCGGCCGCACAACTTCGGTCGCTTAGAGGATGCCGACCTCGAGTTCGAGGACACCAATCCCTTCTGCGGCGACGAGCAGCACGTGACGATCAGGCTCGACGGGGACGACAGGGTTGCGGAGGTCGCCTTCGACGGCAAGGGCTGCGCGATCTCCACCGCAGCCACCTCCCTGCTGACCGACGAGCTGGTCGGCAAGAGCCGCGAGGAGCTGCTGCGGCTGCCGAAAGACTTCGTCCTCGAGCTGCTCGGGATCGAGATCTCGGCAACGCGGATGAAGTGCGCGATGCTGGGGCTCAAGGTCGTCAAGAGCGCCTCCCTCGGCAAGCCCGCCGACTGGGAGGACGAGGGCGAGGCCGGCGATCCCGCCGAGGCGGTCGCCGACCTCGGGCAGCTTTAGCTACAGAGAGAGCGTCCCAAGATCCACGAGGTCGACTAAGAAGGTTTTGATGTCCTCAGGAATGACCGCCGGATCCATCTGTTCGGCAACGGTCACTGGATCGGCGTCGAATTGACCAAGAATTGCGGCGCTTGCAGGGGCCCGAAGAATTTTCTTCGCGCGCACATCTAGCAGTGCTTGTGGAGGGTCAGCATCAACAAAATGTGGTCCGACAGAAATGCCGTGATGATCACTGAGGTCTTGGACAACTTGTTGCTCAGGGATACCCGTCGCTGCGGAGATCGCAGGAGGCCATATGAGATAGCTCTCGATGTAGCGACGACGCCAACGGCGAGGGTGGAACCCGTCATCTCCAGTAGTCGTTCGATCTACGAGATCGGGACCCACGGTCTCCGCCGGTTCGTCGTCCCGATCACGCAGGCTTAGAACTACTAGCCCTGGGATTTCTTCTTTCAGAGCTAAGTAGAGCTGTTTACGCTCCTTTTGAGTGCGAGAGGTAGTCCACTCAGTCCAGGAGGCAGCCCAGTCGATCTGCAGAAGATTCGCTAAGGCCTTTAGAACGGGAAGGTCACTGCGACCCTCGACAAACAGGATGTGCTTGGTTCGCTTCGCCCGATCAACGCGAGGCGCATAATCGGAACCCAATCCCTCCAACAGGCCCACCTTTTGCTTCTCCTCAACGAGATATTTCCCGCCTTGTCGCTGGATATTGAGGATGTCGGAGGGCTCAGCGTTGCGGAGAATCTCTGAAGAGTGAGTAGCAACAAGTATTTGCTTTCCGGTGGTACTTGCGATTCTTCGCAAACTCTCAAGCAGCTGTTCCTGCAGAGATGAATGAAGATGAGCATCCGGCTCATCCAACAGCAGAACATCAATCTCGGGATCCGTAGCGAGAGCAAACACGCTCAGCCATTGCAGGAACCCGCTGCCCTCCACCATCAGGTCCCTCTTATTGTATTTCGGGTGCCGTTTAATCTTGTAACCGTCTACCTCACCCTTCACAACCTCAACCTGGATGTATGAGTGGTACTCCTCTCTGAACGAAGCGATGTCGAGTTCAGTTTTGAAAGTGCTTCTAAGGTTTTGCTGAAGAAGTTCCCAAGGATCGGTGCGGCGCAGGTTTTTCAGGTCTGAGTCGCTGATCTTGGTTTTTTCGCCCCGAAGTCGTTTTCGCTGGGCCGTATTCCGCTCTTGCATGTCTAGAAGCACGCTTCTAAGAACGGCTCCGGCCAAGCCTTCTCCGATGCGTCGACGTCGAATGGCTCCCGTCGTTCGCATCTCCCGATCCGTGATGCCTGCAAAGGGGGGCAAGTAGGCAAGCCGCGGAATGGAGTCGTCCTCTCCCAGATTCGAGTCGGTGGTCTTCACAAAGAGCCTGTCGTTCGAAAGCGCCAAGGCGAACTCCAGATGCCTAGAGGCTTCGTGCAACTCCCACTGGCACCGGATCTTCAGCGTGTACCCGTCAGGCTCATCCACCTTCTGAGTCTTCAGATTGGTCCACAGGTGCTTCAACGAGGGGACATTGATCGGTGAAAACTCGTCATCGCCGAGTCCCAAACCTTGCCCAGCATGCCCTTCAAGGAAATTCTTCGAACCGCGCTCCATCTCAATCGCGGTGCGGCAGAACTCCCAGATTGCAAGCCCATGGAGAAGGGTGGACTTCCCCGCATTGTTGCCTCCACCCAGAAGCGACACGCCTGGATGGAGGTCGAAAGTGACGTCGTCGAATTGCTTAAACCGATGGAACGTGACGCGAGAGATCACTCCACGACCCTAAATGTTCGCCCGGCGTTTCTATCCGCCCGAGACAAGGCCAGCCAGGCCAGCAACCGCACCTCAGCAACCGCACCCAAAGCAGTCGCTGACCTCGGGCAGCTTTAGACCAGCCCTTCCTCCTCCGCGCGGGCGATCGTCGCCTCGCTCGGCTGCATCACCGCAAAGAAGGCGCCGAAGGGATCGCGAACCACCGCGAAGCGGCCGGCCGGGATGTTCATCGGCCCTAAGATCACCTCGCCCCCCAGCTCTTTGACTTTGCCGACCGCCTCGTCGGTGTCGACGCTGCCGAAGTAGACGAGCCAGTGCGGGGGTACCTCCTCCGGGACGCGATCACGGATATCGAGCATGCCGCCGACGCGCTTGCCGCTGACGCGCCACTGGACGTAGGTCCCGATCTCCCCCATGTCCTGCTCGTCCGCCTCCCAGCCGAAGACAGCCCCGTAGAACTCCTTCGCCCGCTCGGGGTCGCGGGTGTTGAGCTCGTTCCAGCCGACCGCGCCCTTCTCGTTGACGAGTTCGGCGCCGGCGAAGGTCCCCGGCTCCCAGATCCCGAAGAAGGTCCCCTCGGGATCGGTGAAGAGGGCCAGCCTGCCGTAGTCCGAGACTTCCATCGGCGCCGCGATCTGGGTCCCCCCGTTCTCCCGGACGGTCGTTGCGGTGGCATCGGCGTCGGCGACCGAGATGTAGGTGCTCCAGGCGGGCGGCTGCCCCTCCTGCATCAGCGGCATCACCCCGGCAACGTCATGGCTGCCCATCTTCGCTCGCCGGTAGCCGCCCATTTCGGTCGAGTCGGGCAGCTCTGGGATCCTCCAGCCGAACAGGCCCCAGTAGAAGCGCTCGGCGGCCTCGAAGTCCGACATCGCCAGGTCGACCCAGCATGGAGTCCCTGGGGTGTAGCTCGTTCTCTCGCTCATCGTCGAAGGTCCTTTCGTCGCGGGGTGCTGTAGATAAGACCAGAGCGGCGAGCCGGGAGTCATCGCCGGGTGGCGTGAAGGCCCACCCGGGCGCCCCGCTAAAATCCGACCGTAGAAGTAGGATTAAGTCTCGATCCGCACTAGGCCGTGACTAGCGGCCGACTGGAGCAGCCACCCTCTTGACCGACACCGCAGGAACCAAGATCCCCGTCTGCCCGGCAGCTGAGCTGTCGCCGGGAGCAATGCGCCTGGTCGAGCACGACGGCCGCAAGATCGGCGTCTTCAACTGCGACGGAGCGCTGTACGCGATCGAGGACCGCTGCTCGCACGACAACGGGCCGCTCGCCGAGGGGGAGTTCGATCCCGCCGCCTGCACGGTCGAGTGCCCCCGCCACGGCTCCCTCTTCGACCTCAGCACCGGCAGGCCGAAGACGCTCCCAGCTTTCCAGCCGGTGCAAACGTTCCCGATAGCGATCGAGGACGACACCATCACCCTGGAGGTCGACTGATATGGCAACGCCCGAGGTACTCGCCGAGAAACGCGAGCTGGCCGGCATCAATGCCGACTACAAAGAGAAGTTCGGCTTCCACGACTCGGAGTCCGGCTACGCCTACAAAGCGCCGAAGGGGCTGACCCGCGAGGTCGTCGAAACGATCTCCGACTTCAAGGAAGAGCCCGCGTGGATGCGGGATTTCCGGCTGAAGGCGCTGGAGCACTTCGAAAGCCGCCCGACCCCGAAATGGGGCGGTGACCTCGACCAGATCGACTTCGACGACATCCATTACTTCGTCCGCGCCTCGGAGAAGAACAGCCGCGACTGGAGCGAGGTTCCCGACGACATCAAAAACACCTTCGACCGGCTGGGGATCCCGGAGGCCGAGCGCAAATTCCTCGCCGGGGTCGGCGCCCAGTACGAGTCCGAGGTCGTCTATCACCAGGTCAACGAGAAGCTCGAGGCACAGGGCGTGATCTTCACCGACATGGACACCGCCCTGCGCGAGCACGAGGACCTCGTGCGCGAGCACTGGGCGACGATCATCCCGCCCAATGACAACAAACTCGCGGCGCTGAACAGCGCCGTCTGGTCGGGCGGCTCCTTCGTCTACGTCCCCGCCGGGGTCAAGGTCGAGATGCCGCTGCAGGCCTACTTCCGGATCAACACCGAGAACATGGGCCAGTTCGAGCGGACGCTGATCATCTGCGAGGAGGGCGCCGACGTCCACTACATCGAGGGCTGCACGGCGCCGGTCTACTCCAGCGACTCGCTGCACTCGGCGGTGGTCGAGATCGTCGCCAAGAAGAGCTCCCGGGTCCGCTACACGACCGTCCAGAACTGGTCGCAGAACGTCTTCAACCTCGTCACCAAGCGCGCGGTCGCGCACGAGAAGGCGACGATGGAGTGGGTCGACTGCAACCTCGGCTCGAAACTGACGATGAAGTACCCGTCGATCTACCTGCTCGGGCCCGAAGCCCACGGCGAGATCCTCTCGATCGCCTTCGCCGGCGAGGGCCAGCACCAGGACGCGGGCGGCAAGATCATCCACGGAGCGCCGAGGACCTCGTCTTCGATCTTCTCCAAGTCGATCTCCAAGGACGGCGGCCGGGCGACCTACCGCGGCCTGCTCGAAGTCGCCGACGGGGCGAGCGAATCGCGCTCGAAGGTCGTCTGCGACGCGCTGCTCCTCGACGAGGACTCGCGCAGTGACACCTACCCGACGATCCGGATCGACGAGAACGACGCCGACATCGGCCACGAGGCGACCGTCTCGAAAATCGGCGACGAGCAGCTCTTCTACCTGCAGAGCCGCGGCCTCGACGAGGAGGAGGCCTCGAAGATGATCGTCAACGGGTTCATCGAGCCGGTGACCAAGGAGCTGCCGATGGAGTACGCGGTCGAGCTGAATCGCCTGATAGAGCTGCAGATGGAGGGCTCCATTGGCTGAGGTCGCGGTGCAACCGGCCTGGCTCGACGAGAGGCGCCGGCACGGCGCCTCTCTAGCGCGGGAGCTCCCCCTCCCTGACCAGAAGGCGAAGGGATGGGAATTCACCGACCTCTCCGGGCTCGACCTCGACGCCTACGCCGAGGGGAGCGCGGCGCCGGTCGTCTCCGGCGCCGAGGGCGCGACGGTGCTGCCGCTGAGCGAGGCTCTCTCCACCCACAACGACCTCCTGCACGAGCGGCTTGGGTCGCTGGTGCCGGTCGAGGGCGACCCCTTCGTCGCCCACAACGAGGCGGCCTGGCAAGACGGGGTCCTCGTCTACGTGCCAAGCGGCGTGGTTCTCAGCGAGCCGGTCCAGATCGAGGTGCCGGTCGACGCCGCCGGCACCGCAATCAACTGGCGGACGCTGATCGTGCTCGAGGACGGCGCTGAGGCCGAGGTCTGGGAGCACTGGTCCTCGCCCAACGACGGGGTCGACGCGGTGCTGAACAGCGTGGTCGAGCTGGCGGTCGGCCAGGGCGCGACCCTGCGCTACGTCAACACCCAGGACATCTCCGAGAAGAGCTGGATCTTCGCCACCCAGCGCGCCGAGGTACAGCGCGACGGACGCCTCGACTGGGCCGCCCTCGGCTTCGGCTCGGGGGGCGGCAAGGTGCGGATGGAGACCAAGCTCGCCGGCCCCGGCTCCGAGGCGCGGGTGACCGGCGGCTATGCCGGCGGCGCCGGGCAGCACCTCGACTTCGACACGCTGCAGGAGCACGCGGCGCCCAACACCAACTCCGACCTCGCCTTCCGCGGCGTCCTCGCCGCCGGCGCGACCGCGGTCTGGCGCGGGATGATCAAGGTGGATCCGGGAGCGCAGCAGACCGACGCCTTCCAGGAGAGCCGCAACCTGCTGCTCTCCCCCGAGGCCCACGCCGACGCGATCCCGGGCCTGGAGATCCTCGCCGACGACGTCCGCTGCACCCACGCCGCCGCGATCGCCCAGGTCGACAAGGACCAGCTCTTCTACCTAACCTCCCGCGGCCTCGACGACGAGACCGCCAAGGCCCTGATCATCGAAGGCTTCCTTGAGTCCCTCGTCGAACGCCTCGCCGAGGGCCCGGTCCGCGACAGCATCTCCGAGGCGCTGGAGATGCGCCTGGCGGAGATCCTCTAGGGCTCCTCGCCGTCCTCGGGCGCCCGCCGCTGGGCGACCATGCTGCGGACGATCGCCACGGCGACGATCAGGATCGGGATCACGTACAGAGTCCAGAGGTAATGGGCGACGTGGGCGAAGGGCAGCACGCCTCCTCCCTACCCGTTCGAGACCGAAAGCAGATAGAGGCCGAAACAGGTGAAGGCCACCATCACCGCCAGCATCCAGTACTGCGAGGCGGTCGCTTTCCGGTAGTCGGGCCAGAAGACGAGGGCGCGGTCGTGGGCAAGCATCAGGCCGACGACGTGGCCGATGACGAGGGCCGCGACCTGGACGTACCAGATCGTGTTGGCGCTGAGGATCGAGTAGTCGACTTCCCAGCTCGCGGTGCCGAAGAGGTCGGTGGTGCCGGTGCCGAGCGGGTCGGAGAGGAGGAAGCCGAACTGGGCCTGCTCCTGGAAGACGAAGAAGCTGAAGTAGTGGGCGACGAGGTAAGCGAGGGCGATCGGGACGAGGGTGTGGGCGAAACCGACGCGGAGCTTGGCCAGCGGCGGCGCGCCGGGGACCGTCCGCATCCCGCGGATGCCGAGCAGGTAGACGAGGGCGACGCCGGCAAAGCAGGCCAGCATCAGCAGGGTCTCCCCCCAGCGCAGCGAGGCGGTGGGGCCGAGCCCGGCGTCGGCGAGCCATTCGACCAGCGATTCGAGCGTGTCTTTGAACGCTCCCTCCTGGCCGCCGTCGAAGCTGGTGGTGGCGATCGAGGCGATGACGACCGCTGCGGAGCCCGGGATCGTCGCCCAGCTGGTCGTCGCCGAGAGCGGGCGGCGGCGGACGAGGCGCCCCTCGCGACTGCCGAAGATCCCGAGGTGACCGAACATCCCGAAGTAGACGGAAAAGGTCTCGCCGCGCTCGCACCAGACCTCGACCCCGAAGGCGGCCATCATCGCCAGCGTGTAGGCGCTGTAGACGAGGGCGGCGACGGCGGTGGCGTGCGGTTCGATCCCGATCCCGCCGGCGCCATAGATGACCTCGAGCCAGACGACGCCGAGCAGACCGATCGCGGCGGGCCAGCGGCCGAGCCGCTCCGGGTAGGGCAGGTAGGCGGGACGCTGGCGGGCGATCGCGGAGAAGCCGGCGCCGACGGCGCGGCCGACCGCGCGCCAGGGGTTGAAGGGGCGGAAGAGATCGCCGAGGACGGCCGAGAAGAACGGGAAGCCGAGCCAGCAGGTGACGAAGAGGAAGGTGAGGGCGAAGTTGCGGTCGGGCGCTTCGGTGCCGTCGAGGCCGGCGTAGATGGCGACGCCGAGGAGGAAGACGCCGACGGCGCCGCAGAGAATCTGCAGCGGCAGGCCGAGGAGAACGCCGGAGAGGCGCTCCCCCAGCGGCCGCCGGTGCTCGTCCTCGAGCTTCGGCTCCCGCCAGGCCGCCGAGAGGGCGAAGAAGGAGGCGATGAGGACGATCGAGGCCGCCCACGCGAACAGCCAGGCAGGGATCGGGAGATCCTGCCTGGATGCAAGCGCGTGGGCGAAGGGGATGAAGCTCAAGGTTCGACCTTGAGGGAAGCGATCTGTTCTGCCCGGTCCTCCAGCTCGGCCTCGAACTCCCCTTCGAGATCGGCCTTCAGGTCGTAGGTGACGGTGCCGCCGCCCTTCGGAACCTCCTTCGCGACGTCGTAGCCATGGAGGTGGACCTCTTCCTCGAACGGAACCTTGACCTTGAAGTGGATCCGGTCACCCTTGTTGTAGACGAGTTCCTGGACACCTCCGACCGGGTGTCCCTGCTTGTCGACGACGATCGTCGGCACCTTGCCGGCGTCGCTGGTCTTGCCCGAATCGCTACCGCCGCTGCTGAGGACGATCAGCAGGACAACGGCCAGCACAACCAGCACAGCCCCGATCGCTGCAGTTCTCGAGTTCACGTTCGCTCCTTCTGCCGTGCGCGGAGAAGCCGCGCCTTTCCGTTCGCTGGTCTAGCTAGGCGGCGAGCGGCGGCGGGCGTTGGGCGAGGCCGAGGGCGATCAGGAGACCCCCGGCGGGCGCGAAGGCGCGGCGCGGCTTCGGCAGAGTCGGTCGGCGGTCTGCGTCGCGGGTGCGGCGGATGGCGGCGGCGATCCGCTCCGAGAAGCGGACGATCGCCTCGCAGCCGGGGTAGCGGCCGAGCAACAGGGCCGCCAGCAGGGCGAGCAGGGGCAGCGCCGGCAGCAGGAACGTGACGAGCTCGGTCACACGGGCCAGGATACTGTCCGGCCTCAACTGAGCCTAAATGCGACCTGGACGCGACAACATCGCCGCACCCGACCTGCCGACCGGCCTCGTCTGGGTCGGCACCGAACCGGAGTCGATGCCGGCGCTGACGGCCGGCGGTCCAGTCCTGGTCCACTTCGTCGAATACGCGCAGCTGAACAGCGTCCGCACGCTGCCGTACCTGGCCGAATGGCACCGCCGCTACCGCGAGGCGGGCCTGAGCGTGATCGGCGTGCAGGCGCCGCGCTTTCCCTTTGCCGCCGAGCCGGAGAACGTCGCCGCGGGCGTGCGGGAGCTCGGCCTCGAGTTCCCGGTCGCGATCGACGCCGACCACGAGCTCTGGAGCGCATACGGCTGCGAGGGCTGGCCCAGCCTCTTCCTCTGGAGCCTCGGCGGATCCCTCTCCTGGGCCCACTTCGGCGAGGGCGAATACCGCGCGACCGAGGAAACGATCCAGGCCGAGCTGCGGGAGATCGACGCATTGCAGGATCTACCCGAACCGATGGCACAGCTGCGCGCCACTGACAGCCCCGGCGCCCGCGTCCTCCCTCCCACCCCCGAGCACTTTCCCGGTGGCTCCTGGCAGCGGCCCTGGGTCGCCGGCGAGGACGGTGAGGACCTGGCGCTGGATTACCAGGCAGGCGGGGCGTTCGCCACGGTCGAGGGTGAAGGGGAGCTGGAGGTCGAGATCGACGGCAAGTGGACCACGATCCCGGCCGGGGCCTCCCCCGGACTCCGCACCCTCGCCGAGCACCCGCGCCACCAGGCCCACAGCCTCGTCCTGCGGCCGACGGCCGGGATGAAGGTCTGGTCGCTCAGCTTCGCGGCCGGGGTGCCGTAATCTCGGCGGCCCAGTCGACCCGAGGAGGAACGATGATCACCAAGACCGATTTCGTCGGCATCCCCTGCACCGATCCGGACCGTTCGCGCGCCTTCTACGTGGAGACGCTGGGGCTGCGTCCTGATGAGCGCGGCAAGTACGAATTCTGGGCCGGAGACACCTGCTTCTGCCTCTGGGAGCCGGCCCGGCTCGGAATGGAGTTCGCGCCGCAGAAGAACGCGCATCCCGCCCTTCACGTCGAGGACGTCGCCGCGGCCAGAGAGGAGCTGGAAGGCAAGGGGGTCGAGTTCGTTAGCGACATCTTCGACACCGGCGTCTGCCACATGGCCTTCTTCACCGACCCCGATGGCAACGATCTGATGCTGCACAACCGCTACGCGCCGTACAAGAGCTGAAGGATTGGTGAGTTAGGCCGCCTATAGCCGTCCTAATTCACCAAACGTAGATCAGGCCCGCGCCGCGACCTCGTCGCGGATCTCCTTCGGGAGCATGAAGCGAACGTCCTCGTGGACGGTTCGCAGCTCGGAGACGTCATCGGCGCCGCGCTCGCGGAAGAAGGCGACGAGGCTCTCGACCAGCTCCTCGGGGGCGGAGGCGCCGGAGGTGATCCCGACCGTCTCGACGCCCTCCAGCCACTCCTCCTCGACCTGGGTGTGGTTGTCGATCAGGTGGGAGGCGGCGCCGTGTTCGCGCGCGACCTCGACCAGGCGGTTGGAGTTGGAGGAGTTGGTCGAGCCGATCACCAGGACCAAATCGCACTCGCGGGCGAGCTGCTTGACGGCGATCTGGCGGTTGGTGGTCGCGTAACAGATGTCATCGGACTTGCTGGCGACGATGCCTGGGAACTTCGCCCGCAGGGCGGCGATCACTTCGGCGGTCTCGTCGACCGAGAGCGTCGTCTGGGTGATGAAGGCAACTTTGTCCGGGTCCGGAACCTCGAGGCTCGCGACCTCGTCGGCGGTTTCGATCAGGACGATGCTGTCGGGCGCCTCGCCGGTCGTCCCTTCGACCTCCTCGTGGCCCTCGTGGCCGACCATGATGATCGTGTAGCCCTCGGCGGCGAAGCGGCGGGCGGAGACGTGGACCTTGGTCACCAGCGGACAGGTCGCGTCGATCGTCCGCAGCCGGCGGGCGGCGGCGTTCTCGTGCACGCTGGGGGCGACGCCGTGAGCGGAGAAGACGACGATCGCGCCCTCCGGCACCTCGGTCTCCTCCTCGACGAAGATCGCCCCGCGCTTGGCCAGCTCTTCGACCACGTGCTTGTTGTGGACGATCTCCTTGCGCACGTAGACGGGCGCGCCGTGGAGCTCGAGCGCGCGCTCGACCGTCTGCACGGCGCGGTCGACGCCGGCGCAGTAGCCGCGCGGCGCGGCGAGGAGCACCCGCCTGGGTGCGGCGATGGCGGTGGCTGCCATGTCTTCAGGGTACCGGGGGAACGCAGCCGAGTTTGGACACACCCGGCTGTGTCAAGAATCGGAAGCGGTGGTGGGCTTGCGGCAGACACGGCGGGAATGCCCCCAAACTGCGCCCTAAGTAGCCTTTCCGAATGGCAACTTCCGGCCGCCATCTCGATCGACTGACCGCCGTCGACGCCTCGTTTCTGACGAACGAGAGCTCGAGCAGCCACATGCACGTCGGCGCGATCCTGATCTTCGAGGGGCCGCCGCCGAAGTACACCGACCTGGTCGAACACGTCCGCAGCCGCCTGCCGCTGGTGCCGCGCTTCCGCCAGAAGCTGGTGGTGCCGCCGCTGGAGGCCGGCCGGCCGCTCTGGGCCGACGACGTCAACTTCAACCTGACCTACCACATCCGCCACACCGCGCTGCCCGAACCGGGTGGCGAGGAGCAGCTGAAACAGCTCGCCGGGCGGGTCTTCTCCCAGCAGCTCGACCGCTCGAAGCCGCTCTGGGAGCTGTGGCTGGCGCAGAACCTGGAGCGCAACCGCTTCGCGATCCTGACCAAGACCCACCACGCGATGGTCGACGGAGTCTCGGGCGTCGACATCGGCACCGTCCTCTTCGACCTCGAGCGCGAGGCGAAGCCGATGGAGCTGGAGGACGACTGGGTGCCGCAGCCCGAACCGGGAACGACCGAGCTGGTAGCCCGCGGGATCGCCGACGCGGTGGCGGCGCCGGTGAAGCTGGCCGAGCGCGCGGTCGAGGTCGTCCGCAGCCCGGAGACTACGGCGCGCAAGGTGGTCGAGGGGCTGGAGGGCGTCGGCGAGATCGTCAGCGCCTTCGCCGACCCGGCTCCGGACGTGCCGCTGAACGAGGGGATCGGGCCGCACCGCCGCTACGTCTGGAACCGCTCGGAGCTCGTCACCTTCAAAGGGATCAAGGACACCTTCGGCGGCACCGTCAACGACGTCGTGCTCGCGGTCGTCACCGGGGCGCTGCGCAGGTGGCTGCATCGGCGCGGCGTCCGCACCGAGGGCCTGGAGCTGCGGGCGCTGGTGCCGGTCTCGATCCGCGGCGAGGACGAGCGCGGCAACCTCGGCAACCGGATCGCGCTGATGCGCGGACCGCTGCCGGTCTACATCGAGGACCCGGTGCGGCGGCTGCGCACGATCAGCGACGCGATGGCCGGCCTCAAGCGCTCCAAACAGGCGCTCGGCGCCGAAGTGATCTCCCGCTTCAACGACTTCGCGCCGCCGACCCTGCTCGCCCAGGCCTCGCGGATCAACTTCACCACCCGCCTCTTCAACCTGATCGTCACCAACGTGCCGGGGCCGCAGATGCCGCTCTACGTGCTGGGCAAGGAACTGGAGGAGGTCTACCCCGTCGCCTTCCTGCCGCAGAACCACTGCCTGGCGGTGGCGATCATGAGCTACAACGGCAAGGTCGGGTTCGGTCTCCTCGCCGACTACGACTGCATGGAAGACATCGACGTCGTCAGCAACGGGCTGAGCGAATCGCTGGCCGAGCTCGAGGCGGCGGCGGGAAAGTCCGCCAAAGCCGCCTGACCCGGCTCCCTAGGCTTTAGGCGATGCCGCTCCTGCTGGTCATCCTCTTCATCGTCGTCCCGATCGCGGAGCTCTACGTGATCATCCAGGTCGGGCAGCTGATCGGGGTGGTGCCGACGCTGTTCCTGCTGCTGGCCGATGCGCTGCTCGGCTCGTGGCTGCTGAAACATGAGGGCCGGGGTGCGTGGCGCAGGTTCAACGAGGCGCTGGCGGGGCGACGGTTCCCGGGCCGCGAGGTTGCCGACGGGGCGCTGATCATCGTCGGCGGCACCCTGCTGCTGACCCCGGGCTTCATCACCGACGTCTTCGGTCTCTTCCTGCTGCTGCCGCCCACCCGAGCGATCACCCGACGCCTGCTGAAACGGTTCACGATCGGCCGCTTCGCGGTGGTCGGGATGACCGGCGGGAGCCCGAGCCCGTTCGGGGCGCCGCCGCGCGGAGCGAGTGAGCGACCCAGCCGCGACTACGACTTTGAGGGGACCGCCGAAGAGGTGCCATCGCAGGCCGACGACGACCCCCGCCTGCCGCGCAGCGACCGGGGCTGAGATGGGTGGTGCCGAGCGGCAGACCCGGCGCCTCCTCCTCCGCCCGCCGAACCCCGCCGATCGAGCCCTCTACCACGCCCACTTCACCCGGCCGGAGGTCGAGGCCTGGCTGCGCCCACCTCCCCTGCCGCCCTTCAACTCGGCTGCCCTGGACGAGCTGGTCGAGGGAGATCGAGCCCACTGGTCCGACCACGGCTACGGCCCCTGGATAGTGATCGAGAAGGAAACCGGCGCCTTCGCCGGCCGCGGCGGTCTGCACTGGACCGTGGTCGAAGAAACCGCGATGGTCGAGCTCGCCTGGAGCGTCGAGCCCGCCCTGCACCGTTGCGGCTACGCAACCGAGATGGCCGAGGCGGCGGTCGTCTGGGCGCGCGAGCTACGGATCGAAGAGCTGGTGGCGCTGGTGCTACCGGCCAACGCCGCGTCGCGGCGCGTCGCCGAAAAGGTCGGCTACGAGCAGAACGGCGAAGTCGAGCACGCCGGGCTGCCGCACCTGCTATATCGCCTCCGTTTGGTGAGTTAGTGCCCCTATAGCGGCGCTAACTCACCCAATCGTGAGTCAGAAACCTAAGGCGAACTTGGCGTCCTCGGTCATCATTTCCGGGCTCCAAGGGGGGTCGAAGACCATCTTGGGATGGACGCCGGTGACGCCGGGGAGATCGCCGACGAACTCGCGCATCTGCTCGGAGACCTGGGGTCCGATCGGGCAGGCCGGGGTCGTCAGGGTGAAGGTGACGTAGACCTCAGGCCCCTCGATGTTGACGTCGTAGACGAGGCCGAGGGAGACGAAGTCGAGGCCGAGCTCGGGGTCGATGACCTCCTCGAGGACCTCGTAGACGTCCTCCTCGGTGAGGGCTTCGTCGTGCTGGTCGGTCGCGGGGGCCTGCTGGTCGGCGGCTGCGGGGTTCTCGGGCATGGCCCAATGGTAGCCGGGAGCTAACGCGGCTCCGGGGGCGGGCCGTCGGGCGCGGGCGCCAGCTCCAGTTGGTACCAGCCGACGTCGCGCCAGGCGCCCTGCTTCCAGCCGATCTCGCGGTTGACGCCGACCAGCTCGAAGCCGAGGCTCTCATGCAGGCCGCAGCTCGCCTCGTTCGGCAGGGTGATGCCGGCGCACGCCATACGGAAGCTGCGTTCGCGGAGACGATTGAAGAGGGCTTCGTAGAGGGCTCGGCCGACACCGGTGCCGCGCGCCTCCTCGGCGACGTAGACGGAGACGTTGGTGCTCCACCGGTAGGCGGGGCGTTCGTTGAAAGGAGTCGCGTAGGCATAGCCGGCGACCTCTCCCTCCCTTTCCGCGACCAGCCAGGCGTGGCTGCCGCCGTAGCGCTCGATCCGCGCCGCCAGCTCAGCCGCGTCCGGCGCCCGTTCCTCGAAGGAGACCGGACTGCTTTCGACGTGTGGTGCGTAGATCTCCGCGCAGGCGGCTGAGTCGCGCTGGGGGTCGGCGTCGCGGATCGTCAGCTCGGACATGGGGACGGCAGTCAATCACTAGGCTGCGCGGGATGAGCGAGCGGGGGCAGATCGTGCGGCGGTCGATCGGGATCGTCTTCGACGACGGTGGGCTGCTGGCGCTCACCTCGCACGCACCTCCCGGCGCCGAGGGGCACGGCGAAGAGGAGGTGACGGGCGTCCTCTGCGACGCCGATGGTGCTCCGCTCACCTTCGAGGAATCGCTGCTCTCCACCGAGTACGGCGAGGACGGCGTCCAGCGGCGGGCGACGCTGGAGCTGTGGCCCGACGTCGAGGAGATGCGGCCGCTGCGCGGCGCGGGGACGCTGATCAACTCGGTCCGCGTGCGCAGGCAGGGAGTCGACTCACAGATCGCCTTCTTCCGCTGGTCGGTCGAGGGCCGCGAGGGCCTTGGCACCTACGAGGTCGCCCGCAGCGCCGATGACTGAGCCCGCGACCAATGGCTTACGGGCGGTCGTCTCCGACTTCGGCGGCGTCCTCACCACGCCGCTGCTCGCCGCCTTCGCCGCCTTCCAGGACGACAGCGGCATCACCCCGGAAAATCTCGGAATGGCGATGCGCGAGGGCCTAGCGGAGGGTGAGGAGCTGCCGCTCTTCCGGCTCGAGCGCGGTGAGATCGGCGAAGACGAGTTCGTCGACCGCCTCGAGGCGGGCCTGGAGTCGATCCTCGGCCATCGCCCCCACCTCCACCACTTCCGCCACACGTTCTTCGGCGCCCTCGACCCGAACGAAGAGATGATCGAGCTGATGCGAGAGCTGAAAGGGCGCGGGCTGAAAATGGCGATGCTGACCAACAACGTGCGCGAGTGGGAGCCGCTCTGGCGCTCGATGCTGCCGGTCGACGAGATCTTCGAGGAGATCGTCGACTCCGCCTTTGTCGGCTGCCGCAAGCCGGAAGGCCGGATCTACCAGCTGACCCTGGAGCGGATCGGGATGCCGGCCGAGGACTGCCTCTTCGTCGACGACCTGCAGGTCAACTGCGAAGCCGCGGAGAAGGCCGGGATGAAGGCGGTCCACTTCCGCGAGAACGAGCAGGCGATCGCCGATATCCGCGCGGCGCTGGACGGAGCGGCCGGCTAGGCCCGCTCGCGCTGAACGGCGGCCCCGTTGCCGCTATGGACCGGCGCTTCGCGCCAGCGCCTGGCGAACGGCAGGCGCCAGCTGTGCGGGGCGATCAGGGCGCCGATCTCGGTCGGCCCCCACGACCCCTGTGGGTACGGTTTCACGGGCGGGGGATCCCGCAGCAGCGGTTCGGAGACTTCCCATAGCCGCTCGATCCCGACCGCGGTGGTGAAGAGGGTGCGGTCGCCGATCATCGCGTCGCGGATCAGCCGCTCGTAGGCCTCGACGGTCTCGTCGCGGTGGCCGGTTTCCTCCAGTGAGAACTGCATGCTCGCCTTGTCGAGCACCATCCCCATCCCCGGCCGCTTGCCGTAGAAGGAGAGCGAGACGCGGGAGGACTCGTCAAGGTCGAAGGTGAGGTGGTCGGGCCCGTAGCGGCCGACGCGGGAGTCCTCGGGGAACATCGCGTGCGGTGGCTCGCGGAAGGCGATCGAGATGATCCGCGAGCTTTCGCCCATCCGCTTGCCGGTGCGCAGGTAGAAGGGGACGCCGCTCCAGCGCCAGTTATCGAGTTCGGCCTTGAGGGCGACGAAGGTCTCGGTCCGCGAGTCCGGGTCGACGCCCTCCTCCTCGCGGTAGCCCTCGTACTGGCCGCGGACCACCTGGGCGGGATCGAGCGGCTGCAGGCTGCGGAAGACCTTGTTCTTCTCGTCGGTGATCGGCCCCGGCGCCAGCGCCGTCGGCGGCTCCATCGCGACGAAGGCGAGGATCTGGAACAGGTGGGTGACGACCATGTCGCGGAAGGCGCCCGTCTTCTCGTAGAAGGCCGCGCGCGAGCCGACCCCGAGCGTCTCCGGCACGTCGATCTGGATGTGGTCGATGTGGCTGCGGTTCCAGATCGGCTCGAAAAGGCCGTTGGCGAAGCGCAGGGCAAGGATGTTCTGGGCGGCCTCTTTGCCGAGGAAGTGGTCGATGCGGAAGACCTGGTCCTCGTCGAGCACTTCGTGGACCATCTCGTTCAGCTTGCGGGCGCTGGCGAGGTCGGTCCCGAACGGCTTCTCCATGATCACCCGCGAACGCTTCGAAAGCCCGCACGTCTTCAGCATCTGGATCACGTCCGGGGCGGCGGTCGGCGGCACGCTCAGGTAGTGGAGCAGCCGCATCTCCGGTCCCAGTTCCCCCTCGGCCCTGTCGACCGCCTCCTTCAGCGCCTCCGGCGCCTGCGAGTGCGGGACGTAGGAGAGGCGCTGCGAGAACTCGTGCCACTCCTCGCCGCCGAAGGCATGGCGGGCGAACTCCCGGCAAGCCTCTTCGGCGATCCCCCGAAAGCGACCGTCGCTGATCTCCTCCATCGAGATCCCGATCACCCGAAACTCCGGCATCAGCCCCGCCTGAAACAGCCGCAGCAATCCCGGCAGCAGCTTCCGCCGCGCCAGGTCGCCCGTGGCGCCGAAGATGACTATTGCTTGCGGCGGAACGTCCACGAAACGAGCTTAGCCAGCCCGGTGGAGGTGCTTGCCACGGAGGTGCAAATCCCTCCCCTGATTCGGTCTGCAACTTATTGTCTTCTTCTCCTGTACTCTGTTGCCAGGGAGAGCAGAGGCCGCGAGGCGCGGCGAACGCCTGATAAGCGTGAGGTCGGTCTAATCAACCGGCAGGGGTTCGAATCCCCCGCTCTCCGCCACAGATTGACCCGCCAAGCGGAAGTCGGTTGAACGCGCGCCCCGCTGATACGATCAAGGGGCTTATCAGGCGTTTGTGGGCTGATTACCCACCTTGCAACTAGACCCGCGCAGGCGGGTCTTTTTGTTGCTTACGATCCGATCCTCGCTAGTTGTCGCTACCGGCCCGGTCCCACACGTACAGCTCGAGCGCCTCGGCGGCGAGCTCCATCAGGCGGGGGGGGCCGAGGAGGCCTAGGACGAGCTCGAGGGCGTCCTCCTCGGTGACGCCGGAGTCGACGGCCTCCTCGCCGCGGAAGCCGGCGGCGAGCTTGAGGGCCTCGCGGCGGTTGTCGCCGAGGGAGCTGAAGGCGGCCATGAGGAAGTCGCGGTTGGGGACCGGCTGGCCGACCTCGAGGGAGCCGTGCCAGGCGGCGAGCATCGAGAGGTCGTGCTCGTCGAGCTCGGAGATCGCCTTCGCGTAGTGGACTTCGAGCTCGGACTCGGGGATCTCGTCCACCCAGGCGCGCACCGCCTCCCCGAGGAGCTGGCGGCGAGCCTCACGGCCGACGGAGTCGGCGATCGCCCGGATGGCGTCGGCTGGGTCTACGAAGCAGAGGGACATCGGCTGCTGAGAAAGGTAGAGGCGGCCGATGACACCAAAAGATGCCCGCTAACCCCCCATTTTGCGGGGTCACAGCGGGACCCTGCAGGGCGACGCCGGACCCGTCCCTAGGCTCGGGTGCGTGCCCCTGAAACTGATCTACGGACCCCCCAACTCGGGCAAGCGCGGCGAGATCTTGCGCGCCTTCCGGGGTGGCCTCGACCGTGACCCGGTCCTCGTCCTCCCCACCACCGACGACGTCTTCGACTTCGAGCGCGAGCTCTGCGGGAACGGGGCGCTGCTCGGCGGCGCTGCGATGACCTTCGGGGCGCTCTTCCGCACCGTCGTCACCGCCGCCGGCGCGCCCCCCGGCGCTGAGCTCTCCCCCGCCCAGCGCCTGCGGGCGATCGCCGTCGCCACCGAGGAACGCCGCCAGCGGCTGCGGCCGCTGCGCCGCTCCGCCGGCCGGCCCCGCTTCGCCGCTGCGCTGGAGCGGCTGTTCGACGAGCTGCAGGCGGCCGGAATCGAGCCCGAGGAAGTCGAGGCCGGCACCGCCACTCTCGAGGGCTCCGCCTACCTCGGTGACCTCGCCACCCTCTACAGCGGCTACGAGGGGGTGCGGCAGCTGACGGGGCGCACCGACGCCCACGGCATCGCCCGCGAGGCGATCGCCCAGCTGCGCCGCGACGGCACCGCCTGGACGGGGCGACCGGTCCTTCTCTACGGGTTCGACGACCTGACCAGGAACCAGCTCGAGCTGGTCGCCATCCTGGCGGAGCGGACCGAGGTGACCGTGGCGCTCCCTTACGAAGAGGGGCACCCGGCGCTCGCGGCGCGGGGCCGCCTCCTCGACTGCCTGCGCGAGCGGATCGGGACCGACGAGGAGATCGCGCTCGAGCCCGACCCCGGCAACACCGTCAGCCCGCTGCTCTTCCACCTGACGCTCTCCTTCGGCCAGAAGCGACCGGCGCGGGCCGAAGCCGACGGCAGCCTGACCCTGCTGCGCTCGGCCGGGACGCGGGCCGAGGCCGAGGCGATCGCCGCCCAGGTCTCCCGCCTCGTCCGCGACGGCGCCTCCCACGACCAGATCGCGATCGCCCTGCGCGACCCCGCGCGCCGCGGTCCCGAGATCGCTGCCGCCCTGGAGGCAAACAACGTCGCCACCGCCCTGGAGGCCGAGGTGCCGGTGGCGCGGACGGGCGTCGGCGGCGCCCTCGTCGCCCTGCTGGAGTCGGAGTTCGGCGAGCGCCGGGCCGCCGACTTCCTCCGCTACCTGCGGGGACCCTCCGGCTTCTCCCACCGCCGCGTCGACTGGTTCGAGCGGCGGATCCGGCGTCGCCGCGTCCGCGACGCCGAGACGGCGCTGGCGCTCTGGCAGGGCGAGGAGGGCGAGCCGCCGCGGGACCTCCTGCGCCTGCGGGAGGCAGCCGAGCGCTCGCCGGCGGCGCTGGCGGCGGAGGCCGGAGCGCTGGCGGCGACGATGGCGGCGCGGCCGCTGCGCGACAAGGGTGACGGGCCGCGCCTGCCGCGCGGCGATGGGCTCGAGCTGCGCGCCGCCGCGGCAATCTCCGCCGCCTTCGCCGACCTGGCAGAGCTCGGCGGCATGGCGCCGCGGCCGGCCGAGCTGGCCGGGACGATCGCGGAGCTGAACTTCCGCGCCTGGTCGGGGCCGGTCGAAGGACGGGTGCGGATCGCCAGCCCCTACCGCCTCCGCGCCGCCCGCTTCGACCACGTCGTCGTCGGCTCCCTGCAGGACGGCGAGTTCCCCCGCCGCGACCGCGGCGCCGACCCCTTCCTCTCCGATGCGCAGCGAGGCACGCTCGGGCTCGACCCGCGGCGCGACAGCGAGGCGGAGGAGCGTTATCTCTTCCACGCCTGCCTCGCGCTTCCCCGCCGCAGCCTCGTCCTCTCCTACCGCGACAGCGACGAGGACGGCGCCGCGACGGCGCGCTCGCCGCTGCTCGACGACGTGCGGACGCTGCTGGCACCTCCACCGCCCCGGAGCGGTCCCGACCCGGTCGAGGAGGAGATCACCGTCACCCGGGACCTCGCCCAGGTGGTGGCGCCGCCGGCCGAGGCACCCTCCGAGGACGAGCTGGCGCGAGCGCTGGCGGCCCATGGCGCCAGCGCCGACCTGGCGGCGCTGCTGCGCGAGGCGGAGGTCGAGGGAGAGACGGCGGCGCGGGTGGTCGCGCGGGTGAGCGCGGCGCGGCGGGCTGAGGCCGCCTCCCGCGCTCCCGGTCCCCTGACGAACCCGGCGGCGCTCGAGTCGCTTGCCTCCGTCACCGCCTACGGCGGCACCACCCTGGAGGAGTTCGACCTCTGCTCCTACCGCTGGTTCGCCGGCCACGAGCTCGATCCACAGCTGCTCGATCCCGTCCCCGACCCGCTCGTCCAGGGCGGGCTGATGCATGAGGCGCTCGAGCGCCTCTACCGCGAGCGGCCCGGAGGCGACCCGCTGCCCCGGCCGGGCAGCCTCACCGCCTGGCAGGAGCGCGGCTGCGAGCTGGTGGCGGAGGTGGTCGCCGAGCGGGAGCTAGGCGACCACCCGGCGGAGCGGGCGATGGCGCGGCGGGTCGAGCGCCTGCTGGAGCGCTTCCTCGCCGAAGAGGCCGAGCGCGAGACCGGCGGCTTCGAGCCCTGGCTGCTGGAGGCGCGGTTCGGCGAGCACCCCGACGCCGAGCGGCCGGTCCTCAACCTCGGGGGCTGGGGCCTGCACGGCGCCGTCGATCGCGTCGACCGCGCCGGCGACGGCCGCGCCGTCGTCATCGACTACAAGCTCGCCGGCCAGGTAACCCCGCGAGAGAAGTTCGAGGAGCGAGCGAAGCTGCAGCTGCCGCTCTACCTGCTGGCGGTCGCCGTGCACTGGGGGGCGAAGCCGGTCGGCGCCCTCTACCACCCGCTGCGCGGCACCTCCACACGGCGCCCTCGCGGCGTCGTCTCCAGCGAGGTCGCCGAGGACCTGGCCGGCTACAACCTCTACTCCGGCGACGTCGTCGACCCCGAAGGGCTGGAGGAGCTGCTGGAGGACTCGCGCCGGCGTGCAGGCGCGATCGTCGCCCGCATGCGCGGCGGCGAGATCCGCCGCGACCCCGGCCCCCGACCAGGGCTGCGCGGCCACGACGTCTGCCCCGCCTACTGCACCTTCGCTCCGATCTGCCGCCGCGACCGCTCGCCCCGCTACGAGGAAGACGAGGGAGACGAGCGGTGAGCGCCGAGCAGATGAGTGCGGCGCCGGCGCGCCGGCCGACGCCGGAGCAGGCGGCGGCGATCGCCGCCCGCGGCGCCGACGTGCTGCTCGAGGCCGGCGCGGGCACCGGCAAGACCGGGGTGATGGTCGACCGCTACTGCCGCCTCGTCTGCGACAGCGGGCTCTCGCCCGACGCCGTCCTCGCCTTCACCTTCACCGACAAGGCCGCCGCCGAGTTGCGGCAGCGGATCCGCATGGAGCTGGCACGGCGGGCGGAGCGCGGCTCCGAGCGGGCGGCGACGGCGCTGGCCGGGATCGGCGGCGCCTGGGTGACGACGATCCACGGCTTCTGCAACCGAGTCCTTGCTGCGCATCCGGTCGCCGCCGGGGTCGACCCCGGCTTTCGCGTCCTCGACGCGCCGGAGACGGCTCGGGCCGCGCGCGAGGCCTTCGACGACGCCCTTGTCGAGTTCCTCGCCGATGGAGACCCGGCGGGTGAGGAGACGGTCGCCGCCTACGACGTCGAAGGGCTGCGCGGGATGATCGCCGGCCTCCACGCCGAGCTGCGGAGCCGCGGCGTCGCCGAGCCGAAGCTGCCCGAGCCGCCGCGGCCCGATCCGGAGGCGGCAATCCAGCGGGCGGTCGCGGCAGCCCGGGAGTGCCTGGAGGAGCTGAAGGAGGGCGACGCGAAACGGGAGCCGCTGGAGCGGGGGTTGGAGGTTCTCGCCGCGGCGGGGCCGAGTCCCAGCCTTGACGAACTGCGCAAGCTCGCCACCAGCAGCAAGGCCAAAGCGATCGCGCCTTATAAGGAGGCGATCGATGCGGCGATCGCCGGCGTCGCCGAGGCCGGGGAGGGCGCCGTCGCCTACCGCCACCTGGCGGAGCTGCTGGAGCTGTTCTCGGCCCGCTTCGAGGCGGCGAAGGAGCGGCGGGCAGGGGTCGACTTCGAGGACCTGCAGATCCTCGCCGCCCGGCTGCTGGAGCGGGCGGAGATCGGCGAGCACTACCGCAGCCGCTTCCGCCAGATCCTCGTCGACGAGTTCCAGGACACCAACCGGCTGCAGCTGCGGCTGATCGAGGCTCTGCGGGGGCCGAAGACCGAGCTGGTCGTGGTCGGCGACGAGCTGCAGTCGATCTACGGCTTCCGCCACGCCGACCTCGAGGTCTTCCGCCGCCGGCGCGAGGAGATCGACCGCCGCGCCGACGCCGAGCTGATGCGCCTCAGCGGCAACTTCCGCTCCTGCCCGGAGGTTGTCGGGGCCGTCAACCTCTTCGGTGAGGCGCTGCTGGGCGGTGCCTACACGCCGCTCCGGGTCGGGGTCGCCGCCGAGGAGCCGCCAGCCGCGGCCGAGCCTGCGGTCGAGCTGCTGCTGACCGCGCGAGAGGGCTGGGACGGCGAGGCGATCGAGCTGGAGCCGGCGATCGACGGCGCCACCCCGCTCAACTGCCTGGCCGAAGCGCGCTTCGTCGCCGACCGGCTGCGCAAGCTCGTTGACGCAGGGATCCCGCGCGGGGAGATGGTGGTGCTGCTGCGCGCCTTCACCCACCTCGACGCCTACGAGGACTCGCTCGAACGGGCCGGCCTGCGCCCCTACGTCGTCGGCGGCCGCGGCTACTGGTCCCAGCAGCAGGTCGCCGACGTCTGCGCCCTGCTCGCCGTCGTCGCCAACCCGCTCGACGACCCCGCTCTCTTCGGCGCCCTCGCCTCCCCCGCCTGCGGCGTCGCGCCAGACACGCTCTGGCTACTGCGGGCGGCGGCCGGCAAGCGCCGCCACGTCTGGCCGGCGGTCGAGGTGGCGACCGGGGCGGGCGATTCGGAGCTGGCCGACCCGGAGCGGCTGGCGGGGATCCCGGAGGGCGAGCTGGAGCTGCTCCGCACCTTCGCCAGCCGCATCGGCTCGCTGCGCGAGCGGGCGCCGCGGCTGCCGCTGCCGGCGCTGATCGAGGCGGCGGTGACGGAGACCGGGTACGACCTGGCGGTGCTGTCGCGGCCGGCCGGGGAGGCGCGCTTCGCCAACGTCCGCAAGATGGCGCGGCTGGCAACCGAGTTCGAGGCGCGCGATGGGCGTGACCTGCGCGGCTTCCTCGACTTCCTGGCGGCGCGCGCCGAGAGCGACACCGAGGCCCAGGCCGCGACCGCCGCCGAGGGTCACGACGGGGTGCGGATCATGACCGTCCACAACGCCAAGGGGCTCGAGTTCGGCGTCGTCGTCGTCCCCGACCTCGCCCGCAGCCTCCTCGCCGGCGGCCGGGCGCCGCTGCTGACGGTCGGGCGCGAGGAGCAGCCGCGGGTCGGCCTGCAGCTGCGCCGCCTCGGCGCCGCCTCGATCAACCTCTTCGACTACGGCGCTCTCTGTGAGGAGGCGAAGGAGCGGGACGCCGAGGAGGGACTGCGGCTCTTCCACGTCGCCGCCACCCGGGCAAAGCGCCGCCTGATCCTCAGCGGCATCGTCAAGCCCGAGCCGGGTAAGGAAGCGAGGCCGAGCACGCCGGTGGTCGAGCGCCTGGTCGACGCGCTGGGCGTCCCGCGCGACGCCGATTCGGCCGTCCCGGTCGCGCCGCCCGCACCCCGCCCCGGCCTGGAGGCGGAGTTCGTGACCTCCGAGATCGCTGTGCGCGTCAACCTCCCCTCTCCTGAGCGCGCCGCCGAGCTGCGCTCGCTGCGTCGCCAGGCCGCCACCGCCAGGCCGATCGGCAGCGCCCCCCCGCCCCTGGTCGAGCGCCGCCCCCCGATCGTCCCCAGCCGCCCCCTCTCCTACACCGCGATCTCCGCTTACAAGGAGTGCCCCTACCGCTTCTACCTGGAGCGCGTGCTGGGCATACAGAAGAGTGAACCTATTTCTCCCCGGATACCGGGGACGGACGCCCATGGCCAGGAGGAGGGCACGGCGCGCGGAGCGGCGGTTCACGCGCTGCTGGAGTGGAGCCAGGCTAACGGGTGGGCCGAGCCGAGCGAGGAGCTGGCGCGGCGGCATGCCGAGGCGGCTGGGGTGGGGACGGGGTCCCCCTCTCCGGACACATCTCGCCAATGGCTCGATGTTGAGTGTCCTGAGAGGGGGACCCCGTCCCCACGGTTAGCGCAGGAGTTGCTTGATTCAGTGCGTCGGTGGTTGGATGCACCGCTGCGGAAGGAGGTCGCGGCGGAAGCAAGGCGGGTTCGGGCCGAGGTGCCGCTGCTGCTCGGCGTCGGCGACACCGTCCTGCGCGGCTCGATCGACCTGCTGGTCGAGCGCGAGGGGGTGCCGCCGCTCGTGGTCGATTACAAGACCGACCGCCTCGGCGGAACCGACCCCGCCGAGCGGGCCGCTCACTACGAGGTGCAGCGGTCGATCTACGCGCTCGCGGTGGCCGAAGCTCTCGGCGCGCCCGAGGTCGAGGTCGCATACGTCTTCCTCGAGCGCCCGGAGGAGCCCGCGCTCTCCACCCTCGGCGCCACAGAGATGGCAGCCGCCCGCCGAGGCCTCGAGGAGGCGATAGCCCAGATCAGCCGCGGCGAGTTCCCGGTCGCCCCGCCCGAGCAACGCGACTGGTCCCTCTGCCGCGGCTGCCCCGCGCTCAGAGGGCTCTGCTCGGGTCCGGACTCAGCCGACCTCTGAGGCGGTGTCGAGTTTTGCGGCTAAGTCATCCAGCCGCAGCTCCTTCAGCCCCTCGCCCACCTCATCCAGCTCACTCGCGCAGTAGGTGACGAGCTCCTTGCCCTCCTTGCAGAGGTCGAGGGTCTCGCGCAGGCCGGCCTGGCCGGAGTCGAGCCGGTCGATGATCTCCTCCAGCCGCTCGACCGCGGCCTCGTAGGAGTCAGGCGCCGTCGCGCTGCTCTGGTCTCGCTCGGACTCGTCCATCGCTGAAGCGAAGGCTAATGCGCTCCGCGGCGCCGGCCTCGGCCGCGCTCGTCAGCGGCTCGCCCCCGTCCCCCTCGACCAGGGCGTAGCCGCGCTCGAGGGTGCGCTCGGGCTCGTGGGCGCGCAGGGCGACGGCAGCGCGGTGCAGGGCGTCGCGTCGTTTCTCCATGTCGGCGCCGGCTGCCCGTCGCCGCGCCCGCTCCAGCACCAGCGTCCCGATCCGCCGCTGCGAGGCGGAGCGGTCGGCCAGGCCCCTTTCCGAGGCGGCGCGGATCTCGCGGATCTTCTGATTCAGCTTGCCGCGCTCGCGCTGCAGCGCCCGCGCCGGCCCGCGAGCCAGGACGCCGAGGTGGCGCGACCGCGTCCCGATCGCCCCCTCCCCCGTCCGCCGCAGCGCCAGCGCGCAGCGCTCCAGGCTCTCGCGGGCGGCCAGGCAGTCGAGCGGAACCGCTGCCTCCGCCGCGTGGGTGGGAGTCGAGCAGGCGACCGCGGCGACGTCGTCGATCAGGGTGCTGTCGCGCTCGTGGCCGACGGCGCTGATCACCGGCACCCGCAGCATCGCCACCGTGCGGCAGAGCGTCTCGTCGCAGAAGGCCCAGAGGTCGGCGAGGCTGCCGCCGCCGCGGGTGACGACGATCGCCTCGACCTCCGGACGAGCCGCCAGGTCCTGCAGCGCCCGCCTGATCGCGGGCGCCGCATGGCGGTCCTGGACCGGCGCGAAGCCCCAGATCAGCGAGCCGCCCCAGCCGCGCCGCTCTAACCCGGCGAGAAGGTCGCGCCGCGCCGCGCCGCGTTCGGCGGTGACGACGCCGATCGCCTTCGGCAGGGCCGGCCGGTGCAGCTGCTTCTGCAACTCGAACAGCCCTTCCGCCCCCATCTGCTTGCGCAGCGCCTCCAGGCGCGCGATCAGGTCGCCTTCGCCGGCCAGCCGCACGTGGGTGGCGCGGAAGCAGAAGTTGGGCGAGGCCTGGCCGCCGCCGGGGTAGTAGTCGAGCCCGCCGGAGATCACGACTTCGGCTCCGTCGCGCAGGCTCGCCCCGTCCAGCCCGGCCTTCTCGAGGTCGTTGAGCCAGATCGCGCAGGGAACCGCACCCTCGCTGTCGCGCAGCTCGAAGTAGGCCTGAACCTTGCTGCGCCCGACCCCGGTCACCTCGCCGATCAGCTGCACCCGCGCCCGCTCGCGCATCCACCCCTGCAGCTTGCGCGCGTAGGTCCCGACCGCGAAGGGCCCCGGCAGGTTAGGCCCCGCGGGCGCCTGCGGCGTCAGCCGGCTTTCTTCCATCTACGTGCCCAGGCCTTCAGCTCGCTCAGCACCGGATCCAGCTGCTGGCCCGCCTCGGTCAGGGAATAGGTGACCCGCACCGGCGTCGCCGCTTCGACCTGGCGTTCGACCAGGCCCTCCTCCTCCAGCTCCCGCAGCCGCTGTGAGAGCAGGCGGTCGGATAGGCCGGGAATCGCCTTGCCGAGCTCCCCGTAGCGCATCGGGCGCTCGGTCAGCGCGCAGACGATGGCGCCGGTCCAGCGCTTGCCGATCAGCTCGATCGCATGGTGGAAGTGGGGGCAGACCGCCCCCGGCGTCTCCCCCTGGATCTCGGTCGAGCTGACCTGTTCCATCGCTTCCGACCTTACTGAACGTAAGTGACGGGGTTGGAGAGATCATCCGGTGCAGGGGCCGGTCCCGATCCCTTCGGAGGTGTTGTGAAGCGCCTGGCGCACCTGCTCGGCCGGGATCGCGAAGCCGCCGCGGGGGCCGCTGGTGGTGGCCGCGAAGACCGTCCCGACAACGTCTCCGCGCTGGTTCACCAGGGGGCCTCCAGAGTTGCCGCTGCGAACCATGCCGCTCATCGCCACAATCGTCCGCTCGACCGGTCCGTTGCCGTAGGAGTCCTCGCTGATCGTCTCCCGGGTCTCGCCGATCCGCGCCGGCGAGAGCGAGTAGGGGCCGTTTTCGGGATACCCGAGCACCGCCCCGTCCTCCCCCTCCTCGCGCTGAGCGCCGATCGGCAGCGGCGGCAGCGGCGCTCCCACCCGCAGCAGCGCCAGGTCCTGCCGCGGCTCGTAGTAGACCGGAACCGCATCCAGCTCGACTCCGTCCTGGGTGGTCACCGTGGTGTCGTCGGAGCCGGCGACGACGTGGGCGTTGGTGACGACGATCTCGGGTTCGACCGCCCAGCCCGAGCCCTCGATCCCCAGCCCGCAGGCGGTGCTGAGCACCCGCACCACCGAGTCGCCGGCGCTCAGCACGTCGGGGTCGGAGGCGATCTTCGCGTCCGGGGCGGCGACCGGGGCGGCGGGGCCGAGCACCGTCGGCGCCGGGTCGACGCGGTCGAGCGCGTTCAGCAGCGGCCCGCTCGGCGGCAGCACGTCGTTGAGGCTGCGCAGGATCAGCGACTGCTGGATGTCGGCCCGCATTCGCGCGGTCGAGGGCGCGTGGAGGAGGACGGCGCCGAAGACCCAGGCGAGGCCGAGGGCGACCGAGGCGATCAGGGCGGCGCCGCCGGCGCCGTCGGCGGCGTTGAGGAAGGGGCGGCGCACGACCCTTTCCCGCAGCCCGAGGGCAAAGCTCTCGACCGTCACCGCCATCAGCGCCCCGATCAGGAGAGCACCCAGCGCCGCGCATAGTGGCGCGTAGGGCGAGTGCGAGCCCTTGGTCAGCAGCAGCGGGCCGATCCGGCTGCCGGCAAAGGCGCCGAGGCCGAAGCCGAGGAGGGTGAGGGCGCCGACGATCAGGCCCTGCCGGTAGCCCCAAAGGGCGAGGGCGAGGGTGAATGCGAGGATCGCCCAATCCAAAACGGTCACCCGGGAATAGAAGCATGCCGGGAGAGCCTCCTTTACCTTTCGCCCGTGCCCTCGATCCCCACCGAGGCGGAGCGCCGCCGCCGCCTCCTCACCAGGACCCTGCCGCTCGCGGCCATCGCCCTCGTCGCCTTCGTCGTCGGCATCGCCACCGGCTCCTCGGGTTCGCCAGAGAAGGACGCCGCCGGGCGTTTCGCCAAAGCCTGGGAGGCGAAGAACTTCAAAGCGATGTACGCGGAGCTGAACGAAGCCTCACGGGCACGGGTAGACCGCGAGGAATTCGAAGCCGCCTACCGCGACGCGCAGCAGGTGGCGACGATGCGGGGCCTGGACGCCGCCGAGCCGGGCGACGCCGAGGACGGCGGCGAGGCCAAGGTAGTCCCGGTCGAGATCACCGTCGCGACGGTCGCCTTCGGCACCGTCGCAGCCGAGCTCGACCTCCCCTACGCGGACGACGGGGTCGAATGGGACGAAACGCTTGTATTCCCCGGCCTGCGGGCCGGCGAGGAACTGGCAGCCGATGTCGAACTGGCCGAACGGGCGCCGATCCTCGCCCGCGACGGCACCGCCCTGGCGGAGGGTCCGGCCGAAGAACGCGAACATCCGCTCGGCAGCGCCGCGATCGACGTCACCGGCGAAGTCGGAGAAGCCGCCGAAGAAGACCGGCCGCGCCTAGCCCGCCACGGCTTCCCACCGGAAACGCCGGTCGGAATCAGCGGCATCGAGCGCGCCTTCAACGACCGCCTCGCCGGCAAGCCCGGCGGCTCGCTGCTGGCGGTGGCCGCCGACGGCTCCGCCGTCCGCACCCTCGCCAAGTCGAAGCCGCAGCCGGGGGCGGCGGTGAAGACGACGATCGACCCCGAGCTGCAGGAGGTGGCGGTCTCGGCGCTGGCCGGACGCTCCGGCGGCGTCGCCGTGCTCGACACGCGCAAGGGCGACGTGCGGGCGCTCGCCGGGCAGGCCTTTTCGGCTCCCCAGCCCCCCGGCTCGACCTTCAAGGTCATCACCACCACCGCCGCCCTGGAAGCGGGCAAGGTCAGCCTCGACGACGAATTCGAAATCAGCAACGGGGTGAACGTCGGCGGCCGCTTCCTCAACAACGCCAACGGCGAGTACTGCGGCGGCACCTTCCGCGAATCCTTCGCCGAGTCCTGCAACGCCGTCTTCGCCCCGCTCGGGCCGGCGGTGGGCAACGACAAGCTGGTCGAAACCGCCGAAGCCTTCGGCTTCAACTCCCCGCTGACGCTCTACGCGCCGCGGATCATCGCCGAAGTCGACCCCGAAGAATCGACCATCCCGACCGAGATCGGGGAAGAAATCGACCTCGGCGTCTCCGCGATCGGGCAGGGCGAGGTCCTGGCCACCCCGCTGGAGATGGCCAGCGTCTCGCAGACGATCGCCAACGACGGCGTCCGCCTGCCGAACGCGCTCGTCCTCAACCCGAAGCTGCGGCCAGAGGCCGAGCCGGTGAAGGTGATGGAGGAGAAGACGGCGGCGGAGCTGACCGAACTGATGATCGGCGTCGTCACCGAAGGGACCGGGACCGCCGGGGCGATCCCCGAGGCGCAGGTGGCCGGCAAGACCGGCACCGCCGAGCTCGGCCCCAAGCCCGGCGAAGAGAACTCCGAAAACCCGGTCCAGATCAAGGACGCCTGGTTCACCGCCTTCGCGCCGGCGCAGAAGCCGCGGCTGGCGGTCGGGGTGCTGCTGATCGAAGCCGAAGCGGCGGGCGGCGAAGTCGCGGCGCCGATCGCCTCGGAAATCCTCTCGGCCGGTCTTTAAAACCCCGGGGTCTCGGCCTAGAGGTCGAGCGTCACTTCGGCGCCCTCTTCGTCCCCTTCGCCGGGGATGTGGAGGGTGAGCGGCCGGTTCTCGGACGCTTCTTCGGGCAGCAGGAAGATCGCCACCGAGCCCTCGATCGGGCCCTGCTGGGCGGCCGTGTCGAGGCGCGGGATCTGTTCCTGGGCTTCGACCGTGCCGTTGAACGGAAGGGCGAAGATGCTTTCGCTTTCCAGCACCTCGTACTCCTTCTCGTCCGCGTCGGTGATCTTCAGCGTCGAGGGCAGCGGCTGCGGCTCGTCGCTTTCGTTCTGGACTTCGAAGAAGACGCCGAAGTACGTTTCGCCTTTGGGCGCTTCCTTCTGGCCGACGAGGTAGGCCTCGTCCTCGGAGTCGCTCGGGTTGAGGTAGCGGGAGAAGGTGACGTTGTACTTCAGCTCGCCCAGCTCGACAGACTGTCCCTCGTCCACCTCCTTGGAATCGCTCTCATAGCCGCAGGCGGAGACGCCGACGGCGATGACGAGCAGTGCCAGGAGCGCGAGCAGCGACAACATTGGGCGGCGGTGCGGGGACATCGGCGGCGCGGAGTCTATATAGGCGCAGCGCTTTACGGGATGCCCGTCGCGTACCGGTTGCCGCCGGCGACGGCGATGCGCTCGGAGGCGGGCTGATCGGACTCGAGGTTGTCGCGCAGGCGGCGCAGAGCCCGGCGCCAGCCGCGCCCCTGCCAGAGCGAGCCGGCGCTCAGCAGCTCGAGCAGGCGGTCGCCGGGACGGGGCTGCGTCCAGTGGGAAACCCGCACCGCGGTGAGGCCGCCGGCCCCTTCGGTCAACTCCCAGACGGTGTGGTTGGGAATCCGGTTGCCACGGCCGCCGCGCCCTTCCTCGACCACCCGGAACGGCTCCTTGACGGCGACGATCGCGGTGTCCATCCAGACCTTGCGCAGCGGCGCATCGACCCGGAACCTCGCCCCGGCGCCGACCCCGCTGCCGTCAATCCGGGTTAGGTGGAAGTCGGTGAGGAAGTGGTCGGTGAAGGAGGGGCGGGCGGCGAGGTCGGCCAGGGTCGCAAAAACCTGCTCGCGGGGGGCGTCGATCTCGATTTCGGCGCTGACGGGGCCCATCGGGGCGGAGAGTCTAGATGTCAGGCCAACAAATGACCGGATTGACAAGTTTGAGTGACTTTCACCAAGGGCCGGTCTAGTATCGAACTAACGTCCAGGAAGGAGAGGAACCCATCTTCAACACTGCCGGCACCCGTCCAGCCGGCGAGGCACTGGCCACCGGCTCCATGCCCGGTGAGGGGACCTATTTCTGCCTCCTCTGCGGCACCCAGGTTTCGCTGAGGGAGACTGACGCGCTGCCCGCCTGCGCCCGCTGTGGCGCCTCCCGCTTCCGCCGCGACTCGATCTTCTCTTCGCTGCAGGAGCACGGCTCCCCCACGGTCGAATTCGCCATCACCGGCGAGCGCGAGCCCCCGGGCTGGCTGGACGAGGCGCGCGAGCGACTGACGACGCCGGGGTACCACCTGGCGATGCGCGCCCGCGGCGAGATCGCCACCTTCGCCATCAGCGAGGGCTGGACCAGGATCGGCCGCTGCAGCACAGCCGAGGTCTTTCTCGACGACCCCAGCGTCTCCCGCCGCCACGCGATGATCTGCAGCGAGGAGGACCAGCGCCCACGCGTCCTCGACGACCGCAGCCTCAACGGCGTCCTCCTCAACGGCCGCAAGATCGACGTCGCCGTCCTCAACCCTGAAGACGAGCTGACGATCGGCCGCTACCGGCTCTACCTCCTGCAGACCTGAGCTCGCGAAACCGCAAAAACCCTTGTACTACCCGGGTTTTTGCGGCCTCGCGAGGGATGACCAGCGAGTTTTCCGGCCACCCCCGCTCCTACGATGCGGAGCGGTGACCGCTACCCCCCCAGACGATCCGGGCAACCCGTCGGGCGAGGAGTCGATCTCGGCCTCGGCCGAGCGTGCCCGCGCCGAGCTCCACGCCGAGATCGAACGCGTCCGCCGCGGCGTTGAGCAGATGCTCGACGAGCAGAACGCGCCCCTCAACAGCGAGATCCGCCGCGAGCTCGACACCATCCAGGACGACCTCCGCCGCTATGTCAAATCCCGCATCCGCAAATCCCAAAAGCGCACCGACCGCCGCGTCGGCCGGCTAGAGGACCGAACCACCAGCCTCGAGCAGCGCCTCGACAGCATGGACGCCGAGCGCCGGATGACCGAATGGCGCATCCACTCCGACACCGAGCGCATGCTCGGCGGGCTGCTTCAGGAGGTCCGAGCGATCGCGGACCGGCTGGAGGGACAACCGGCGCCCAGGTAATACGGGGCCGATTGCGTCACTCCATGTTTCTATATGCTTGCGCTCCCTGAGTGCTTGACGCTAGCTGAGCATGCTGGCGCGCCGACCCGGTCCACGAAGAAAAATGCTAGCTCTAATCGCATCTATCGTCACGATTGCTGCGTTCGTTCTCACTCTCGCGATCATCTTCTACGAGAGACGAAGGTCGCCAGAGTGCGAGATCGGGAAACCCCTGCGCGCCCGCAAGAAGCAACGCACCATTGCCTTCTGGACGATCGGGCGCTTCTACCAAGCGATACAGCAGTTCGACCTCTATTGCGAGGAACTGGAAGGCGGGAATCTGCCGGCAGAACAGAAAGACCCCTCGATGCCCTCGCGCGAAGACCTCCTTCGCTTCGCCCAGGCGGTGCTTCTGACCGCCGCCGTCGACATCGTTCCCTTCTCGCAGGGAAAGGCGAACCTGTTCCACTTCGCCGACCAGCCCGGGGGAGGAAATCGCCAGATCGTCAGCCATGTCCTCAACGGCCCGTTCCCGCCAACCCAGGTTCTCTCGGGTGCGAACGCATATCGGACGATGAGCATCACCGACGGACGGAAGGCCGACTCAGTGGCTGGCGAATGCGTTCGCATCGGACTGCCACGGCTCGAGCGGTTGACCGAAAAGGGGGGCTTCAGCGGCGAGGAGATCGAGCTGGGAACCACTCACATCCTGGGCATCCCGGTGAAGTTCAAAGTCATGAACCCAGCCATCGACTATAGGTTCGCGCCAGAAAGCCTCCCCGCCGCCATCACCATAGACCTTCGCATCATGCTGATGCGGCCCTTGCTCCCACTCATCCGACGCTTTACGTATCGTCGCAGCCAGTTCATTTGTCACCGCCTCAGTCGCTACAACGACCTTGTTCGAGCCAATCCCTGACGGTGGTGCGGTGATGACGGAGATACCCGCCGTCGACCGCAGTGTCAATCTCGTACGACTCCTGCGTCGGCTGGCCCATCTGAAGCCGTCCCATCTCCACCGACTGGTTTGGGAATGCGCCGAGGACAGCCCCCTCGAGGTGAGGAATTGCATCAACGAGTACGGACCGTTCGCGGGGCTGGTAAGGCTTGCACCGCTGTTCCCTCATGGATACCTGGACACCTCCGGCCGTGTGTCGGCGAGTAGCTACGCGCACAACTATCGGACCGACCTTGCTCCTCTCCTTCAGGAGCTGAACCGGGTCATCCCTCCATGGCAGAAGAAGGGTTCCGCGTCCGTCCTAGAGCCAAGGCTCGACGACATCATCATCAGCGAGGTATCGAAAGTCAGAGAGGAGATCGGGGATCCCTCCTCCGAAGATCTGCTCGAGCGACTCTTCGCGGTTTATGACGTGGTGCCACGGTTGCCGGCTCTTGCGGAGCTCACCAGTCAACTCAAGAAAGAGGTAGATCTGAGCGACGCGGTGCTGGTCGCGCACCAACACATCTTGGGAAGCGTCGTCAGTCAGTTCGAGGCGCTTTGGGAGCTGGGGCTGGATCCGAGCCGGACGTTTGTCGCGGGGAAGGCCTACTCCACCAACCGCTTGGCTGCTTTGTACCTCCGACACAAAGGATGCTCCGTGAGATCCGGGCTGCGCGCGTATGGCACCGGCTCAACCCTGCTGCCTGCGGTTTACCAAACCGAAAACGATGATTCCCTCGGTCATTTTTTCGCGAAAGTCGTGCGAGATCTCCCTGACCAACACCTATCCCGCCTCGTGGTCTTGGACGACGGCGGATTGGTTCTTGCTTGGTTGAACCGAGCTCCTGAAAGCGGGCTTTTCTCTGAGCAGGAGATCAAGAGACTTTCCCAGCTCAGAGTCGTCGGGGTCGAGCAAACCACCTTTGGGCAGCGGTTGCTCAACAGATTGAGCCGAGAACCTCGACCGGCTGCCGCGGCCCCCTCGATACCTGTCGCAAATGTCGCTGAAACTCGCTTGAAGATGGAAAAGGAGAGCAGCCTCATCGCCCACTCGGTAGTCGAGGAGCTGGATGCATGGCTGCACGCAAGCGACGCGCAAGCGGAACATGTGCGAACCCTCAGCGGCGCCACGGTTGGCGTCGTCGGCTTCGGAGTCGTCGGGTCCTGGATTTGCCGGGTGCTCCACGATCGGGTCCAGAGGATGATCATCTTCGACAAAGACGCTCGCAAAAGCAGCATTGCGAGATCGTTTGGCTATCAGGTAGCGCCCAGCCTGCAGCACATAGCCCGCGAATGTTCGGTGATCGTCGGCTGCACGGGAGCGCCTGACGGGGTGGAGCTGGAGGCCAAGATGCTGTCTCCCGGCACTGTACTGGCCTCCGCGTCCTCAGGGAACTACGAGTTTGCGCGGGTGTTCATCACCGGCACCAAGGAAAGGCGCCCCAAGTTGAATCCGGAGATGACCCCCGAGCGCCCCGCCAGCGCCTTCGACTGGGTGCACTCCATCTACCCCGTGGATGTGCCCGAAGGGCGTGCCTTCGTCCTCAACGGAGGTTTCCCGGTGAATTTCACCGGTGCAATCGACCCAATAAGAGCAGAGGAGATCGAATTGACCCGCTGCTTGATCACGCTGGGGGTCGCATCGGCGCTTCGCCAACTAGGTCAGCTGTCGAACTTCGGAAGCGGCGTTGAACTTGCGCCGATCGACGAAAGCGTGTTGAACAACATCCTCGGCCTATAGACGCCGCAGCGATCACTCGGTCGAGATGCTCGGGTCCGCCTGGACCTTCAGCGGCACGATCATCAGGAAGTTGCTCGTGGCGTCGGCGGCGAGGTCGAGGACCCGCTGGGCCTCGTCGTCCTGGCCGGTGGCGCGGAGCTCTGACGCGTAGCCGCTGAGGAGGTCGTCGAGGTCGAAGAGGGCCTCGTTGTCGAGGTCCTTGAGTTCGACTTTGGCGCCCTTGCCGAGGCGGCGTTCGATCGCCGCCCGGTCGATGCCGAAGGCGTTGTGGCGGACGTAGACGCGGCCGCCGGTCATGCCGGCGCAGGCCCAGGGGCCGATGTCGCCGAGGACGACGGCGCGCCCGGAGGTCATGTACTCGAAGGCGAAGCCCTTGGCGTTGGCGCGGTTGGCGACGGTGCCACGGCTGTCGTCGATGTCCTGCTCGGGCTCGCCTGCCAGGACCACGTCGGCGCCGGAGAGGCGGATGCAGAAGCGCGAGTCGGCGCTGCCCTGGACGTAGAGCTTGCCCCGCTGGGCGCCGTAGGCGAAGGACTTGCCGACCGAGCCGTTGAGGCGCCTCCCTCTCGCGCCCTTGCCCTTGAGGATCGAGATCGTCCCCCCCAGCATCGCCTTGCCGACGCCGTCCTGGGCTCCGCCCTCGATCCGGATGTTGACGCCATAGGCGTTGAAGGCGCCAAGGCCCTGGCCGGCGACCGAGCCGCCGTCGAACTCGAGGTTTGCGAGGACGTCGTCGTCGCTCCCTGCAGGGCCGCCGTCGAAGATCCGGTTGCGGGCGATCGCCCCCGCCAGCTCGGTCCCGAGCACGCGGTCGTTGGCGTCGGTCGCGCGCGGGAAGCGGCTGCTGACGGTGTTGCCCGAGCAGACTTCCGGCGCCAGGGCGGCGATCTGGCTCGACGCCTGCTTCGCCTCCATCCGGATCGGCCGCGCCATCACCAGGCCGGCTTCGGCCCGCGCCTCGGCCTCCTCGGCCACGGGCAGGTCGAGCGGTTCGAGGTCGAGGTGCTCCTCCAGCGGTTCGATCAGCGGCGTCAGGTCGATCGTGTCCTTCATCGCCACCTGCTCGAGCAGGTCGTAACGGCCGACCAGGTCCTGGGCGCGCTCGTAGCCGAGCGAGGCCACCACCTGCTTGACCTCCTCCCCCATCGAGGCGAAGAAACGGGCGCAGCTTTCGGCGGCGCGGTCGACCTCCTGTGGCGTGAACTTCTTCAGCCCGTGGGCCTCCGCTTCTTCGGGGGTCTCGATCTGGGTCGCGATCCCGACGTGACAGGTGTCGAGCTGGCAGCCGCGGCAGATCGTGCAGCCGAGGCTGACCATCGCCAGGGTGCCGAACCCGACCCGGTTGGCGCCGAGGCAGTGCAGCTTGACGATGTCGTGGCCGGTCCGGTAGCCGCCGTCGGCCCAGATCTCGACCCGGTTGCGCAGCCCGGCCTCCATCAGCGCCCGGTGCACGGCGCGGGTGCCGATGTCGCTCGGCAGCCCGACGTGGCGCAGCGCGTGCTGGCGGGCGGCGCCGGTCCCCCCCTCGAAGCCCGAGAGGGTGATGATGTCGGCGCCGGCCTTGGCGATCCCGAGGCCGATCGTGCCGATGTTCGGCACCACCGGCACCTTGACCGAGACGCGCACGTCCGGGTTGACGGTCTTCAGCTCGTCGATCAGCTCGGCCAGGTCCTCGATCGAGTAAAGGTCGTGGTTGTTGGAGGGCGAGATCAGGTCGGTGCCGGGCGCGGCGTTACGCGCGGCGGCGACCTTCTCGGAGACCTTCTTGCCGGGCAGGTGGCCGCCCTCGCCGGGCTTGGCGCCCTGGCCGATCTTGATCTCGGCGACGTAGGAGCTGTTCAGCATCTCCGCCGAGACCCCGAAGCGCCCCGAGGCGACCTGCTGCCCGCGCCACTTGCGGTAGCGCCCGTACATGTCGCGGATCTCCCCACCCTCGCCGTTGACACAGAGGATGTTGGTCGCTTTCGCCGCCTCCGCGTAGGCGCGGAAGGCCGGCTCGGACTGCGAGCCGAAGCTCATCGAGGAGATCACGATCGGGTAGTCGTGGTGGCCGACGCCGGCGTCGACGCCGGCCGGATCGACCGGGTCGCGGTCGCCCTGCAAGGCCATGATGTGGCGCATCGAGATCGGGCTCTGCTTCTCGAGGTCGCGGACTTTCTGCGAGTACTCCTCGTAGGTGCCGGTCCCGTTCGCGGTGGCAATCGCCGCCTTGTAGACCTTCGGATAGAAGCGGAACGTCTTCGCCGGTTTCGCCGCCGCGTCGTCGCCGCTGAGCGCATGGGCGCGGGCGTTGGTGTCCTCGTCGAGGTCGGCGAAACCGGTCCCCGCCTTCTCGGAGGCCGCGTAGAGCTCGGTCTGGAAGATCTCCGCCAGCTCCGGCTTGATCCCGATCGAGCTGAACTGGCGCGCGTAGCCGCGCACCTCATGGATCCCGATCGTCGAGATCACTTTCTCGATCCCTTTGCGCAGGGCCGCGCATAGGTTGGCGACGTCGGACTCGTAGTCCTCGACGCAGATCACCTCGACCATCGTGTACGGGCAGACGCCGTCGGCGCCGAGCCCGAGCGCGAGCATCACGTCGTGGACGTTGCGGATCGAAGCCGCGCGGAGGACGAGGCCGCAGCGCCGGCGCAGGTTCTCTTCGCCGGGCTCGACTTTGAACTGCTTCAGCGCCTGGTCGATCGCCGAGACCGCCAGGTGCGGGTCGAGGTAGCGTCGCTCGGCGTCGTAGACGGTGCGGTCGGTTAGGACCAGCAGCTCGCAGCCGTTGCGGACCTTCTTCACCGCCTCCTGCTTGATCCGCTCGATCGCCCCCCGCGTCGTCTCCGACTCCAGCAGGGAGATGTCGACCGCGGCAGCGCGGCCGCGGAACTCCTCCCAGAGGTCCTCGAGCAGGTAGGTGTCGTGTTCGCGGGCGATCTTCCTGTAGGCCTGGTCAGCGAGTGGCGCCAGGCCGTGGTGGCCGCCGAGGATCACCGGGAACCCGGTTTCGACCGTGCCGGTGTCCTCGCCCGCGTTCTCCAGCGACGGACGGCGGCCGAACAGGGTCCGGGTCGAGAAGTGCTCCATCTCGCGTTCGCGGTCGATCGCCGGGTTGGTGACGACGGCGACCGTCTCCTTGAAGTAGTCGGCGAGGTTCTGCCGCTCGGGCGAGAGCGCCGCCAGCGGGCCGTCGTAGCCGAGCGAGCCGACCGGCTCGGCCCCGTTGGAGGCCATCTGCTGGACGAGTTTGACGTCGTCGCGCTGCCAGCCGAAGCCGGCGAGGACGCGGTCGGAGACCCTGACCGGCTCCTCGGGGCCGGCGTCGGTGTAGCCGGGGACGTCCTTGCCCTCGAGCGGACCGCCGGTCTCCAGCGCCCGCTCGTAGCCGGCGACCGCCTCGACGCCGTTGCGGGCGACCCAGCGGTCGCGGACGATCCGCAGCATCTCGTCGTGCGAATGCAGCGTCGAGCCGCGCTCGGCGCGGTCGATCTGGACCAGCACCTTCTCCCCCGGCGCCAAGGGCTTCGGCTCCGAGCACATCTTCGCGACCGAGACGACGCCGGGCTCGGAGCTGAAGACGAAGTCGTCTTCGGTCTCGACCTGCCAGAGCGGGCGCAGGCCCATCGCGTCGGCAGAGAAGACGCACTCGTCGGCGTGGCGGGCGATCAGCGCCACCGGACCCTGGGCGAACGGGCCCATCGTCTGGTGCAGGTACATGTAGAAGGCGTGCAGGTCCTCGGGCAGGCCGCGGACCTCCTCGACGATCGGTGGCAGGACCATCTCCATCGCCTCGGCGAGGCTGAAGCCCTCGCGGCTGACCAGGGTGTCGATCGTGCGGTTGAGGTCCTGCGAGTCGGAGGAGCCCGGCTGGATCGGCACCGCCAGCATCTTCGCCTCCTGGCGCAACTGCTGGATCGTGTTGATCTCGCCGTTGTGGCCCAGCACCGAGAACGGCTGCACCCGTTTGAACGAGGGCCAGGTGTTGGTCGAGTAGCGGTTGTGGCCGAAGCAGCCGATCGTCTCGAAGCGGGGGTCGTGGAGGTCCGGGTAGTACTCGCCGAGGACGGTCGGCGCGCCCATCACCTTGTAGACGCAGGTGGTGGCGGAGAAGGAGGGGACGTGGACGTCTAGCTCTTTCTCCAGGCAGATCATCAGGTCGAAGAGGACGTGGTGGCGCGTCGCGGCGTCGGTGACGAGGCCGCCGAGCTGCCAGAAGATCGGCTCCTCCTCGCGCGCGGTCGGACCCAGGGCGGGCGAGTTGACGACGCCCTCGCGCTCGGCGAGGACGCGGAAGCCGCCGGCGGCGAGCAGCTCGCGGGCGTCGTGCTTGACCTTCTCGACATCCTGGGAGCGCTCGATGAAGACGTGGGCGACGGCGAAGGCGTCGTCGGTAGCCAGCGACGGGTCGTGACCGCCGGTGCGGACCTCCTCAGCCCAGATCTTGCGCGGGATGTCGACCAGGAGGCCGCAGCCGTCCCCCTCGCCGTCGACGTTGCCGGCGCGGTGGAGCATCTTCTGCAGGGCGGCAATCGCCAGCTCGATCGGTTCGTGGCTCGGCGTCGCGTCCTTGCGGACCGAGGCATAGATGGCGCAGGCGTCTTTGTCCTCGACGCTGGGCGGAGAGACAAGCGGCCGGTAGGGGCGCTCTGGCGAGTAGCGCTCCACGCGAGCGCCGCGATCGGACTGGGTCTTCAACTTTTACCTCCCGGGTTCCACGCCTTCTTCGAGCGGGCGCGCGACGGGTTAACGAGTTACGGGATTATAGGGACCAGCGTCAAGCCCACGACATCGGTTCGTAGCCGCCATCCGGCTCGACCCCGATCAAAAGCGCGGTAATTGGGGCATTTGAGCGGTTGACGATCGTGCGGGTGGCGGCCGGTTCCAGCGAGACGAAGGTCCCGGCCGGCGCCGGATGGTCTTCCCCGTCGAGCCGCATGGTCGCCTCACCCTCGAGGATCACGTAGAGCTCGACCTGCCCGCTCTGCCCCTCGTCGTGCTCGGGGATCTGGCCGCCGGGAGCGATCTCAACCAGGTTGTAGCCGAAGGCAGTGGTGCCGAGCGCCTTGCGGGCGAGCAGCCAGGTGCAGTCGCCCGACCCCTCCATCCGCTCGAAGTCATCGCGGTGCTTGATCGAATAGTTGTCGGCCATTAGGTTCGACCCTAACCGCAGATGAGCGACCAAGGCAAGGACTCAGAGCAGGCGCTGCGCGAGGCGATCGACCGCTACAACGCGGCCTGGAACCAGCACGACCTCGACGAGATCATGGCGATGCACGCGCCGGACATGGTCTTCGAGAACCACACGGCGGGAGAGTCGGCCGAAGGAGAGGCGGTCCGCGACCACATCGGCGCGATCTTCGCGACCTGGCCCGATATCGCCTTCGCCACTCGGCGCCTCTACGTGCGCGAGGGCCTGGTGGTGCAGGAATGGACCGCGGCGGCGACTCACACCGAGACGATGCGCCGCGGCGACCTCGTCGCCGAGCCGACCGGCAAGCGCGTCGAGTGGGACGGCCTCGACGTGATCCCCTTCGAGGACGGCCTTGTCAAACGCAAGGATGTCTGGTCCGACAGCGTCTCGATCCTGCGGCAGGTCGGGTTGCTCCAGTAGGGCGTGTCACTTTCCTCCCTCACGTCGGGGAAGAAGGCGACACCACCATTTCAGCTCAGGGTCCGACGATCACGGCGGCCACGAGCCCGCCGCTGACGCCGAGGAAGGAGACGACCGCCAGCGCCCGGTACCAGAGGCGCTTGTCGACCTCGGGGTCGAAGGCGAGCGGGACGAAGAGGAAGGGGTTGACGAAGGTACCGAAGATGAGAGCGACCGCGACCGCGGTCGGCAGGTCCGGCACCGCCAGCCCGACCCCGATCAGGATCAGGCCCATCATCACGTAGTCGAGGTGGACCTGGCGGATCCGCTGCGGGGCCACCACGCCGATCCGCCGAAGCCACTCCGGCCGCTCGCTACGGACCACCATCGCCCAGCCGAGCAGGCCGCCGATCGCCAGCTCGACGAGGCCAATCTGGACGACCCAGTCCATCGCCTACAGCTCGGGAACGTCCGCGCCCAAGGGGCTGAAGGGCAGGCGCTTCACCTCGGCCCAGCCGGCGCAGCGCTCCTCCAGCGCCGCGGCCACCTGGCCCGCCTCCTGCCAGGTGGTCCAGACGAGGATGGTCGGCCCGGCGCCGGAGATGGTCGCCCCAAGCGCCCCCAGCTCCCGCGCTGAGTCGACGATCTCCATCGAGCGGGGGTAGAGCTTGCGGCGGCGGTCCTGGTGGATCGAGTCGCGGAGGCCGCGGGCGAGGAGGTCGAGGTCGGCGCTGCGCAGGCCAAGCACCAGCGTCGCCGCAGCGGAGACGTTTGCGACGGCGTCGGCGAGCGGCACCTCGGCGGGGATCGCCTCCCGGGCGCGCTCGGTCGAGACCTCCTCGGGCGGGATCACGACTATGCCCTCCAGCCCCTCGGGCGGATCGAAGCGCGCCGCGGTGGGGCCGTCCTCGCCGCTCGTGCAGACGACGAACCCCCCGTAGATCGCCGCGGCGACGTTGTCCGGGTGCCCCTCGATCTCGGTCGCCTGCGCCAGCATCTCCTCTTTCGTCAGCGCCAGCTCGTAGAGGTGGTCGGCGGCGTAGAGGCCGGCGACGATCGCAGCCGCGCTCGACCCCAGGCCCCGCGCCAGCGGGATCTCGCTGCGCAACCGGAAGGCGATCCCGTCCGCCGACCGCAGGCTCTCGAACGCCCGCACAATCAGGTTGTCCCGCCCCGTCGAGACCTCCAGCCCGCCCGGGTCGAAGGAGAACTCGCCGCTCTCCTCCACCTCCAGCTCCAGGTGCAGCGCCATCGCCGCCGCCATCGCGTCGTAGCCGGGACCGAGGTTGGCCGAGGAGGCGGGAACGCGGACGAGCCGGTGGCGCGCGGTCACGCTGTCGAACCTAGTCGAAGACAGCGCGCTCGACAGCGGCGAGGTCGTTGTCGCAGTTGATCACCGAGGGAGCTTTGGAGAGGGCGGTGTCGGGATCCTTGAGGCCGTGGCCGGTGAGGACGCAGACGACGGTCTCGGGACGGGCGGCGCCCTCGACGACCGGTAGGCCGTGGGCGAGAAGGCCGGCGACCGAGGCGGCGCTGGCCGGCTCGCAGAAGACGCCTTCGTTGTCGGCGAGCCAGCGGTAGGCGCCCAGGATCTGCTCGTCGGAGACGGCGGCGACGCGGCCGCGGGAGGCGGTGAAGGCGGCCATCGCCTCCTCCCAGCGCGCGGGGTTGCCGATCCGGATCGCCGAGGCGACGGTCTCCGGCCGCTCGACCGGCTCGCCGCGGACGAGCGGCGCCGCCCCCTCGGCCTGGAAGCCGTAGAGGATCGGAGCGGCGCCCACCTCCTGGAAGCCGCGCCAGTAGGCGGTGACGTTGCCGGCGTTGCCGACCGGGATCGCCAGCGCCCCAGGCGCGGCGCCCAGGTCCTCGACCACCTCGAAGGCGGCCGTCTTCTGGCCTTCGATCCGGTGCGGATTGACCGAGTTGACGAGCTCGATCGGGTGCTTCTGCGAGAGCTCGCGGACGATCCGCAGGGCGTCATCGAAGTTGCCCTGGAGGGCGACGACGCGGGCGCCGTGCATCAGCGCCTGGGCCAGCTTGCCGATCGCGATCTTGCCCTCGGGGACGATCACCGCCCCGCGCAGGCCAGCCCGTGCCGCGTAGGCGGCGCAGCTGGCGGCCGTGTTGCCGGTCGAGGCGCAGATGATCGCCTCCGCCCCCCGCCCCTTCGCCCGCGAGACCGCCACCGTCATCCCCCGGTCCTTGAAGGAACCGGTCGGGTTCAAGCCCTCGAACTTGAAATAGGCCTTGGCTTCGATCCGCTCCGAGAGCCGCGGCGCCTCGATCAGCGGCGTCGACCCCTCGTTCAGGGTCACCACCGGGTCCCCCGGCTCGAGCGAGAGCCGGTCGCGGTAGCGGTCGATCAGGCCCGCCCCCACTAGTACTCCTCCTCGATAACCCTGATGCTGCGGGGCGGCGCGCGCAGGTCGTCGAGCCCGGCCAGCTCCTCGACCGCGGCGGCGAACTTCGACTCCAGGCACTCGTGGATCACCATCACCAGCCGCGCCTCGTCACCGCTGCCGCGCTGGACGAAGCTCTTGACCGAGACGCCGTGGTCGCCCAGCACCGTCGCCACCCGCGCCAGCACCCCGGGCCGGTCGGCGACCTCCAGGTGCAGGTAGAAGGAGGAACCGACGTCGGCGACGATCGGCAGCTCGACCCGGGTCTCGTGCACCGGGGCATCGCCGGCGAGGATCGAGACGACGTCGCCAAGCACCGCCGAGGCGGTCTGGAGGCCGCCCGCGCCCGGTCCCGACATCGTCACCTCGGTGATCGCCGGCGCCTCGACCATCACCGCGTTGAACGGCCCCTCGATCGGCGCTAGCGGATGGCCGGGGTAGAGGAAGCAGGGGAAGACCCGGACGCTGATGCCGCCGTCGCGCCGTTCGGCCACGCCGAGCAGCTTCAGCGAGAGGCCGAGCTCCTTCGCATAGGCAAGGTCGTCGGGCTGAATTCCCTCGATCCCCTCATAGGGAACCTCCGAGAGGGTGACCGGAGTGTGGAAGGCGAGGCGGGCGAGGATCGCCATCTTCGCGGCCGCGTCGGCGCCGCCGACGTCGTCGGAGGGGTCGGCCTCGGCGTAGCCCAGCTCCTGCGCCCGCGCCAGCACCTCCGCGTAGCCGGCGCCGGTGGCGGCCATCTCGCTGAGGATGAAGTTGGTGGTGCCGTTGACGATCCCGAAGACCTTGGCGATCTCCGTGACGCCGAAGCTCTCCTGGATCGTCCGCACGATCGGGATCACCGCTGCCACCGCGGCCTCAAAGCGCAGCTGGACGCCCGCCTCGCGGGCGACCGCGAAGAGCTCGTCGCCGTGCTGGGCGAGCAGCTGCTTGTTGGCGGTGACGACCGGCTTGCCGGCTCGCAGGGCGGCGAGGACGTGCTCCCGCGCCGGCTCGGTCCCCCCCATCAGCTCGACCACCAGGTCGGAGCCGGAGAGGATCTCCTCGAAGCTCCCCTCGTCGCGGGTGAGCACGCCCGCGATCTGAGGCCGCCGCCCGGTTGCCGCCAGCACGGCGTCAGCCCGCTCTTCGAGCAGCTCGGCGAAGGCAGCGCCGACGGTGCCGCGCCCCAGCAGCCCGATGCGGACGGGTTTGGAGCCTTCCGAGGCCACGCTTTAGACGTCCCTCGCGGTGAGGTCGTCGTAGGTCTCGCGCCGGACCACGACCCGCGCCTGGCCGTCGCGGCAGAAGACGACCGGCGGCCGCGTAACGCCGTTGTAGTTGTTGGCCATCGCGTAACCGTAGGCGCCGGTGGCGGGGGTGACGAGAACGTCGCCGACGGCCGGCTCGGCCAGCATCGTGTCGCGGACGATGACGTCGCCGGACTCGCAGTGCATGCCGGCGATCGTCACCAGCGTCTCGGCCGGGGCGGCGGCGCGGTCGGCGATCAGCGCTTCGTAGCGGGAGCCGTAGAGCATCGGCCGCAGGTTGTCGGACATGCCACCGTCGACCGCGACGTAGGTGCGGACGCCGGGAATCTCCTTGACGGTGCCGACGCGGTAGGCGGTGAGGCCGGCGTTGGCGACCAGCGAGCGGCCGGGCTCGACCAGGATCCGCACGCCCTCGCCGAAGACCTCGGCAACGCCGCGGACCTTGACCTCAACGTAGGCGTCGATCGAGGGCGGCTCGTCCTCGGCGGTGTAGGCGACTCCGAGGCCGCCGCCGACGTTGACGACCCGGCACCAGTCGCCGGCCAGCTCGCCCAGGGCCCGGATCGCCAGCGTGTAGGGCTCGAGCTCGAAGATCTGGGAGCCGATGTGGGCGTGCAGCCCGACCAGCTCCAGCTTGTCGGAAGCGAGGACGCGCTCGACCGCCCGCGCCGCCAGCCCGTCCTCCAGGCCGAAGCCGAACTTGGAGTCGAGCTGGCCGGTGGTGATGTAGTCGTGGGTCGAGGGCTTGATCCCAGGGGTAACCCGGATCAGCACCCGCTGCGGTTCGTCGAGCAGGCGCTCGCAGCGCTCGATCTCGTCGAAGGAGTCGAGGATCAGGTGGCGGATCCCCGTCCGCGCCGCGAAGAGGATCTCCTCGTCGGACTTGTTGTTGCCGTGCATGTGGATGCGCTCCGGGTCGAAGCCGGCCTTCAGCGCCATGTGCAGCTCGCCGCCGGAGGCGACGTCGACCGAGAGCCCCTCCTCGGCGAAGAGCCGGTAGGCGGCGGTGCAGGGCAGCGACTTGCTGGCGAAGAGGACCTCGAAGTCGGCGCCGCGACTCTCGAAGGCCTCGCGGTAGGCGCGGGCCCGGGCGCGGATGTCGTCCTCGGCGTAGAGGTATGCCGGGGTTCCGAACTCTTCGGCCAGCTCGACCACGTCGCAGCCGGCCACCTCCAGATGCCCCTCCGCGTTGACCCGGCTCCCCTGCGGGAAGACCGCCGACGCCGCTATCGGATCGCTCGCCACCGACCCTGCCTGTACGTGCTCCGCCATTGGGCAGGCATTTTGACGATTAGGGGATGAGCAGGCGGAACGCTCGGCTACTTGCCGCCGACGAGACCTTCGACCGCACCGGCGGTTTCGTCGACGGTCTTGCCTACGGGCGATTCCGGCCCGGCGACACCGTCGACGGTTTCTTCGGTCACCTGGGTGACGCCGGTTTCCTCCAGGGCGCCGCCGGTCACCGTTTCGTCGACCTGGTCGACGGTTTCGCTGACGGTGCTGGTGACTTTTTCCGAGGTCGGCGAGGTCGGCGTGCTGCCGCCTTCTTTACCACCGCTGCCGCCGCCATCGCCGCCGCCGGATGCGGTGCCTGAGCTGCCGGAGCCGCCGCCCGAGCCTTCGCCCCCGGAGCCTCCGCCGGCGCCGGCCGCGCCTTCACCGCCGCCTCCGGTTCCGCCACCGCCGCCTTCCTGGCCACCGCCGCCTTCCTGGCCGTTCGTGCCGGCAACGCCGCCGTTGCCGGCGCCCCCCGTCCCACCTCCGGCAGCTCCGCCGCCTTTGCCACCGCCGGCGGCACCCCCGTCCGCGCCGCCGCCGCCACCCCGAGCGCCCGTCGCAGCGGCCGCGCCTGCGTCGGCGTCGGCGGCCTCCGCGGCCGAGACGGCGGCCTTGTCGCCGCCGCCGAGGAGCCCGGGAATCGGGAAGTTCTCGAAGACCTGGGCGGAGACGAGAAGAACGAAGGCGACCACGGCAACTGCGATCAGTCCCGCTCCGGACATCGCTCCCACCAGGTAGTTCTGCGCCTGCCTGATCATCCGCCGTTCGCCTACCCACGCTAGTCAGCGGATAACGATCGCTCAGGGATTACTCCTAGAATTAAGTAGGGCGAACGTTCAGCCAGGCGGGGCGTTCTCGACGTGCAGCAGCTCCTGGGTCGCCTCTTCCTCCATCTGCAGCGTCGTGTGTTCGATCCCGTAGCTCTCCCGCAGCGTCAGCTCGAGCCGGCGGCGGATCAGGTCGCGGTCGCTGCCCTGGGCGACGACGACGTGGGCGGCGATCGCGCCGAAGCCGGAGGTGACGGTCCAGACGTGGAGATCGTGGACCGAGCGCACCCCCTCCTCGCGGCAGACCGCCGCTCCCACCGCTTCGACGTCGATTCCGGCGGGCGCCGCCTCCATCAGCACGTCGACCGGCTCCTTGATCAGGCGCCAGGAGGAGGCGAGGATCAGGGCGGCGATCAGCAGGCCGACGATCGGGTCGACGACCGGCGAGCCGCCGAGGAGGACGAAGCCGCCTGCGACCACAACGCCGATCGAGCCCAGCGCGTCGGCCGCGGAGTGGCGGAGGACGCCCTCGAGGTTGATGTCGTCGCGCCGGCCGCGGGCGAGGACGACGGTGGCGGCGAGGTTTCCGGCGAGGCCGAGGGCACCCAGGGCAAGGACGCCCCAGCCGTCGATCCCGGGGGGGTCGGAGAAGCGGCCGACGGCGGCGATCGCGATGGCGACGCTGACGACGACGAGAAGCAGCCCGTTGACGAGCGCCGCCAGCACCTCCGAGCGCTGGTAGCCGAAGGTGCGCCGCCCCGCCGCCGGCAGCGACGCCAGCCGCGCGGCGAACAGGGCGAGGACGATCGAGCCGGCGTCGGAGAGCAGATGCCCGGCGTCGGCCAGCACCGCCAGGGAGCCGGTGAGGAAGCCGCCGACCGCCTCGGCCGCCAGCAGCCCGACGTTGATCCACAGCGCCCACCACATCCGCCGCCGGCTGTCGGCGCGGCGGGCGTCGAGGGCGTGGTTGTGGTTATGCGGCCCGTGCACGGACCGAGCTTACGCCGGGACGGGCTCCTTCTTCATCGTCTGCTCGGCGATCTCGGCGGCGTAGCCGAGGCGCTCGGCGTAATCGCGGGCCTGCATCCGCGAGATGACCATGCGCTGGATCTCGGCCGTGCCCTCGAAGAGCTGATAGATCTTGGCGTCGCGGAACCACTTCTCCAGCGGGCACTCGGTGCTCTGGGCGTAGGGGCCGACCAGGTCCATCAGCGTCGTCGTCGCCCACATCGTCACGTCGCCGGCCTTCAGCTTCGACATCGAGCCCTGGCCGCCCGTCATCGGCACGCCGTTGCGGCCCATCCAGGCGGCCCGCTGGACCAGCAGGCGCGCGGCCTCGATCTCGGTGGCGACGTCGGCGAGGGTCTGCTGGATCCGCTGCGACTGCAGCAGCGGCACCCCGCCTTCGCTCTGGCCGTCGAGGTACTCGAGGGTCCACTCGTAGGCCGCCTGCGCGATCCCCAGCGCCGAGGCGCCGACCAGCGGGCGGGTGATCTCGAAGGTGGCGAGCGCGTCGGCGCCGCGGGACTTCTTCCCTTCGCGCCCCCGCTGCAGCTTGCGCTCCAGCTTCTCCTCGCCGCCGAGCAGGTTCTCGGCCGGGATCCGGCAGTCGTCGAGGACCACCTCGGCGGTGTGGGAGGCGCGGATCCCGAGCTTGGTCTCCTTCTTGCCCTGACTCAGGCCGGGCGTTCCTTTTGGGACGACGAACGAGGCCTGGCCACGGGTGCCGAGCTCCGGGTCGACAGTGGCGACGACGACGTGGACGTCGGCGATGCCGCCGTTGGTGATGAAGACCTTGGTCCCGTTGAGGACCCACTCGTCGCCGTCGCGCCTGGCGGTCGTCTTCAGGCTCTTGACGTCGGAGCCGGCCTGCGGCTCGGTGACGGCATAGGCGCCGAGCTTGATCTCCTCGCCGCTGCCGAAGCACTCGGGGACCCAGCGCTGCATCTGCTCCGGGGTGCCGGAGGCGGCGATGCCGGCGGCGGCGAGACCGGAGCCGCTGATCGCCAGGGCGATGCCGGCGCAGCCCCAGTGGAACTCTTCAGCGGAGATCACCTGCATCTGGCCCTCGGGGTCGGAGGCGTTGCGCTGGATCGCCTCGAGGCCGCCGAAGCCCTGGCGCCGGGCCTCTTTGACCGCCTCCCAGGGGATGCTCTCCTCTTCGTCGTGCTTGCGCGCGACCGGCCGGATCACCTCACGGGCGAATTTCCGGCACCGCGCCTTGAACTCCTGCTGCTCCTCGTTAAGTGCGAAATCCATCTTCAGTCCTCTCTGAGCCTGCCGCCACCGATTGACTGGTCAGTCAGCCAGTCCTGCCGGGACTCTACTCCTCCCCGCCGCAAGCGCTCAGTTACGTTTCGGGCGTGATCCCGAAGCGGCCGATCAACGCCGACGTCCCCGAGGCAGAGACGAAAGAGGCGCCGGCGCAGGAAGCTCCGAAGCGGCGGGATAGCCGCAAGGAGCCCGCCTCCTCGAGCGGCGGGAGCAAAGGGCCGGGTGCGCCGAAGCTCCTGGCGGCACTGGTCGCCCTGGCGGTCGTCTTCATCGTCGCCGCGATCGTCTTCGGCACCGGCGGCGAGGACTCCGGCGGCAGCGAGACGCCGGCGCCCACTCCGGCCCCCACCGCCGGCAAGCCGGCCGAGAGCGCGCCGGACCGGACCGCCGAAGCGCTCGGCTATCCTGGCTTCGCGACCAGCAACACGACCCGGATCGGGGGCGGGGACCCTGTCGCCAACGCCGCCGGCGCCGCGCTCGCCGCCTTCCCCTCCACCACCCCGGCGCAGCGGCCCGCCGCCGTCACCGTCGTCGGCGAAGAAGACTGGGCCGGCGCGATCGCGGCCGCCGTCCTGATGGCGGAACCGGTGCGCGCGCCGATCCTCTTCTCCGGCCCCGACGAGATGCCGGAGGTGAGCGAAGAAGCGCTCGAAGCCCTCGACCCCCAGGGGAGCGCCGAGACCGGCGAGGCCTCGCTCTTCGCCGTCGGCACCGTCGCCTATCCCGGCAAGGCTGCACCGGTCGACTCCGGAGATCCCGCCGCCACCGCCGCCCAGATCTTCAGCCTGCGCGAACGTCTCGCGGACGCGCCTCCGAAGCACATCGTCCTCGCCTCCGGCTCCAGCCCCGACTTCGCTATGCCCGCCGCCGCCTGGGCGGCGCGCTCCGGCGATCCCGTCCTCTACGCCGAGGGGAAGAAGCTGCCGCCGCCGACCGCGGCGGTACTGAGGACGCTGCCGAAAGTGCCGGTGTACGTGCTCGGTCCCTCCTCGGTCATCTCCTCGGAGGTGGTCCGCGAAATCGCCAAGATCTCCAAGCGCGTGAAGCGGGTCTCGGGGGAGGACCCGGTCGCCAACGCCCTCGCCTTCGCCCGTTACCGCGACGGCAGTTTCGGCTGGAACATCAACGACCCCGGCCATGGCTTCGTCCTCGCCCGCAGCGACTCGCCCGCCGACGCCGCCGCCGCGGCGCCGCTCTCGGCCTCCGGCACCTGGGGGCCGCTGCTGCTCACCGACAACGCCGAGGCGCTGCCGCCTCCGGTCCGCAGCTACCTCCTCGACGTCAAGCCCGGCTACACGACCGACCCCACCCGCGCCTTCTACAACCACGTCTGGGTGATCGGCGACGAGGACGCGATCGGGCTCGAGCAGCAGGCGGAAGTGAACGAGCTGGCCGAACTTGCGAAGATCGGCGGCGGAGAATGAGCGAGTCGGAGAACCCCCAGCTGCTCGGCGGCGACAAGGAGATCACGGTCGAGGACATCCGCGCCCTCGCCGGCCCGGTCACCCCCCACTTCGCGCTCCAGGTCCGCAACCGCATCCGCCGCCTGATCGAGCCGCTCCCGTCCGGCCACCCCGCGCAAGCCGAGGGCGAGCGGCAGATCGCCCGGCTCGAGAGCCTCGCCCAGAACAGCGGCGAGCCGCGCGCGGGGCTCGGGATCTCGCATTGAAGTACCTCGCCCCGGGCGTCTGGCGGCTGAAGGAGTTTCCGGCGCCGACGATCAACTGCTACCTCGCGGAGGACGTTCTCGTCGACGCCGGCCGCACCTGGGACCGGCGGCGGATCTTCGCCGAGCTCGAGGGGCGTGAGCTCTCGATGCTGGCCCTGACCCACGTCCACCCCGACCACCAGGGGGTTGCCAAGGACTTTTGCGAGGCGCGCGGCGTCCCCCTCGCCTGTCACGCCGAGGACGTCGACGCGATGGAGGGACGGCGGCCGGTGCAGGAGGCGTCGGCCGACAACCCCGTCAACCGCCTGATCGCCTCGGTCTGGCAGGGCCCGCCGCACAAGGTCGACCGCGTGCTCGAGGAGGGCGACGAGGTCGCCGGCTTCCGCATCGTCCACACCCCCGGGCACTCCCGCGGCCACGTCCTCTTCTTCCGCGAGAGCGATCGCGTCGTCATCTGCGGCGACGTGATCCGCAACATGAGCTACGCGACCGGGCTGCCCGGGATCAAGGAGCCGCCGCCGCTCTTCACCTACGACATGGAGGAGAACCGGCGCTCGATCCGCAAGCTGGCCGAGCTCAACCCTGCGCTGATCCTCCCCGGCCACGGCCCGGCGGTGACCGACATGGCCGCCTTCGAGCGCTTCGTCGCCGCGCTACCCGGGTAGCCCCAACCGCACCAATTCGCCTCTCGGCGGGTTACCTGGTTTCGGGTACTCGGCCACAACTGAGAAGGAGTCCAGGATGAGAAAGCTTTCGAGGATGCGTCCGTCGCCGGCGATGGTCGTCGCGGTGATCGCTCTCGTCGTCGCCCTGGCGGGCACCGCCTACGCAGCGCAGACGATCAACGGCGGCTCGATCAAGAAGCAGACGATCGGCGGCGGCAAGCTGAAGAAGGAGACGCTGACGGGGTTCCAGATCAACACCAACAAGCTCGGCACGGTGCCGTTCGCCCAGGTCGCAACCCACACCTTCTGGGCTGTGGTCCACAACCCGGCGAGCCCCGGCAACGCGGCGCTGGCGCGGGCCAGCGGTCCCAATATCGCCGCGGTCGAGGGCGGCGGCGCGGTCACCGTCACCTTCCCCTTCAACGTCTCCGGCTGCGCCAATGTCGCCGGCCGCAACAACGCAGGCACCTCGGTGCCCAACTCGGGCTACGCGCAGACCAACGGCTCGGCTGCGAACCCGAACGCGATCGAGGTCCGCACCCGCGGCAAAGACGGCAACAACGAGGACGCCGACTTTCACCTGATCGTCATCTGCCCCTAGCCCGCTCCGGGACTTCCAGCTCGCGAGTCTGCGCGGGACCGCCTATATCGCGGTCGCGCGCGGACTCAGCGCTCACGCCTCGGGCCGAAGGCGTCGATGATGCGGTTCTGGAACTCGCTCAGCTCATCGGGGGAGATGAAGTAGGTGGGCGGGGTGAGGAAGAGGCCGTCGGCGCGCTCGGCGGTCGCCTCGACGCGAGCGCGGACCTTGTCGAGCGGGCCGGCGGCACAGTAGGCCTCGACCATCTCGTCGCTGATCGCGGCGGGGACGGCGGCGAGGTCGCCGCGGCGGAAGGCCGCGCCGGCCTCGACGGCGTTGTCGGCGAAGCCATGCAGCTCCCATAGGGGCATGTAGGTCTTCACCGTCGCGTAGAAGGAGATCGTGCGGCGGGCCATCTCGATCGCGCGGCACTCGTCATCGTCGATCGCGCAGCAGACGGTCGGCAGGTAGTCGAAGGCGGAGCGCTCGCGGCCGGAGCGCTGCAGGCCTTTCTCGAAGGCGGGGACGATCACCTCGTCGATCCAGCGCAGGCTCTGGATCGGGTGTCCGATCAGGCCGTCGGCGACGTCGCCCGCCATCCGTGCCATCCCGGCCTGAACCGCAGCGGTGTAGATCGGGACCGCCTCGCGGGCAGCCGGATGCGGCCGCACCCACCCCTTGATGTCGATGTCGTAGTACTCGCCCTCGTAACGAATCGGCTCGCCGGTGCTCGCCTGGCGCATAATCAGCCGCGTCGCCTCGATCGCCTCGCGCAGGTGCGGCGCCGGCCGGCCGTAGTCGGCGTTGTGCCAGGTCTCGTTCAGCCGTTTGACCCCCGCCCCCATCCCGAGCCGGAAGCGCCCGCCTGACATCTCGTCGACGTCGAGCGCCGAGATCGCGTGGATGAAGGGGCTGCGGGTGAAGGCCCAGACGATCCCGGTCGCGACCCCGATCCTCTCGGTCCTCGCGGCGAGGTAGGTGGCCTGGGTGACGGCGCTGCGGAACAGCTCCGGCGCCCACACGCACTCGACACCGGCTGCCTCGGCCCGAAGCGTCTCCGCCTCGAGGTCGGCGACGGAGGTCCCGATCGCGGCGACGGAGATGCGGTCGAGGGCGCTCAAGCCGGGCGTCTTCAGGAACGGGCCGGAGCGGTCTCGCCGGCGAGCACGGCGTCGGCGACGTGTTCGCGGTGCCACTTGGCGTCGCCGAGGGAGGCGGCGTTGGCGCGGCCGCGCTTGAGGAAGAAGTGGAGGTCGTGCTCCCAGGTGAAGCCGATCCCGCCGTGGACCTGGATCGCCGCGTCGGGAACCCGCCAGCCGGCATCGGAGGCGTAGGCCTTGGCCATCGCCGCGGCCAGCGGCAGTGACTCCGGCTCGGCGTCCGCCGCCCAGGCGGCGCCGTAGACGGCCGAGCGGGAGTTCTCGGTCTCCAGCAGCATCTGCGCGCAACGGTGGGAGACGGCCTGGTAGGCGCCGATCGGGCGGCCGAACTGCTGACGGTCTTTGGCGTAGGCGACCGACATCTCCAGCGCCCGCTGCGCCAGCCCGGTCGACTCCGCGGCCAGCGCGACGCAGGCGCGGAGGAAGACGGGGATGTAGTCCTCGCCCGCGCCCGGCAGCGTCGCCTCCGGCCGCACCCCCTCGAAGCGGACGGAGGAGAGGCGGCGGGTGGGGTCGATCGACTCTTCGGGGCTGACGGACACCCCGCCGGCGCCGCTCTCGACGATGTGCCGGTGGCCGTCGGAGGTGGCGACGAGGAAGAAGTCGGCGCTCGCCGCGTCCATCACCAGCGTCTTTTCGCCGTTGAGGACGAATCCCTCGCCGTCGCTTTCGGCCGCCATCGCGAACCTGCCGATCTCGACCGGGTGGCCCGCGTCGATCAAGGCCGGCGTCCCTCGCAGCTCGCCCTCTGCCAGCGGTCGCAGCCAGCGCTCCTTCTGCTCGTCGGAGCCCCCCGCGGCCAAGGCCAGCCCGACGACCGTGTTCGAGAGCAGCGGCGAGGGAGCGCAGACGTAGCCCATCTCCTCGAAAAGGACGGCAAGGTCGACGGTGCCCAGCCCCTGGCCGCCCCACTCCTCCGGCAGCGCCAGGCCGGCCCAGCCGAGCTCTGCCATCTCCTTCCAGCCGCTCTCGTCGAAGCCGCTCTCGCTAGCGGCGATCTCGCGGATCCGCTCCGATTTAAACCGAGCGTTGAGGAAGTCGTGGGCGGTCGACTTGATCGCCTGCTGCTCGTCGGTGAGATCGAAGTACACGCCAGAGTCCTCCCGCTCCCCTAACGCAGCCGCGGCAGGCCCAGGACCCGCTCGGCGATGATGTTTTTGAGGATGTCGGTAGTCCCGCCCTCGATCGAGTTGGCGCGGGAGCGGAGGAAGCTGTACTGCCAGGCGCCGCCGGCAACCGCGTGCTCGGAGCCGCGCGCCAGCGTCGAGTAGGCGCCCTCGATCTCCAGCGCCAGCTCGGTCAGGTCCTGGTTGATGTCGGCCCACTGCCACTTGCCAAGCGAACCCTCCGGGCCCGGAATCCCCGACTGCATCGTCTTGGTCAAGCCGCGGTAGGCGTTCAGCCGCATCGTCTCCACCTCGATGTGGAGCTGGGCGATGCGCTGGCGGAAGTAGGGATCGTCGGCCGCGGTGCCGCTGTTCGCCGGCGTTTCCTTCGCCAGCTTCGAGAGCCGGGCGAGGCTGTTCTGGATCTGCGAGATCGCCCCGAAGGCAAGGCCGGCGCGCTCGTTCATCAGCGTCGTGATCGCCACCGCCCAGCCGTTGCCGACGCCGCCGACGACGTTGGCGTCGGGAACCCGCGCCTCCTCGAAGAAGACCTCGTTGAACTCGCCCTCGCCGGTGATCTGGACCAGCGGCCGCGTCTGCACCGCGTCCTGCTCCATATCCATCAGGAAGTAGGTGAGCCCCTGGTGCTTGGGCGCATCGGGGTCGGTGCGGGCGACGAGCATGCACCACTTCGCGTACTGGGCAAAGGTGGTCCAGACCTTTTGGCCGGTGACCACCCATTCGTCGCCGTCCCTGACCGCGCGGGTCTTGAGCGAGGCCAGGTCGGAGCCCGACTCCGGCTCCGAGAACCCCTGGCACCAGATCTCCTCGCCGGTCAGGATCGGCTCCAGGTAGCGCGCCTTCTGCTCCTCGCTGCCGTGGGCGATGACGACGGGCCCACCCATCGCCAGCCCGAGCACGTTGGCCGGCGCCGGCGCCTCCTGGCGCGTCGCCTCGGCGGCGAAGATCGCCTGCTCGATCATCGTCGCGCCGCGGCCGCCGTACTCCTTCGGCCAGGAGATCCCGGCCCAGCCGGCCTCGTGCAGCCGGCGCTGCCAGTCGCGGCGGAAAGCCATCACCTCGTCGAGGCCGGCCTCCGGCTCGGGGCCAGGATGGTTCTCCTGCAACCAGGTGCGAACCTCGTCGCGGAACTCCTCCTCCGATGGCGAGAGCGTCAGGTCCATCGGTGGCGCAGCATATAGAGATCGCCTGGCCGGCCGGCCAGGCGATCTCTAGCGATCAGGCGAATTTACAAGTGAGGCCGTACTTTTCGGCTTCCTTTTCGAACTGTTCGAACCCGTTTTCGGCGAGCAGCCCCTTCACGCCTTCATCTTCGATTTTCTCGAGTGCCCCATCCAGGCTTTCGATCATCTGTTCGATCTTCTCCTCGTCTCCTGCCGGTGCACCGAGGGCTTCCAGCTTCTCCTGCTCAGTCCGGGTCAGCGGAACGATGGTTTCATCCACCACTTTTTCCAACACTGCTTTCATTTCGGCTTCGAATTCTTCGGTGGCCTTCGCTCCCACGACGTGGGGTCCCTGTTGTTGCTTCTGGTTGAATTTTTCCGCCGCGGCGAGCCGCTTCGCTTTGTAATCGGCGCAGATGAACTTTGCCTTCTTCACGAATTGGGCTTTGCTGATTTCGGGGGTCGTGTCGTCACTCCCGCCGCCACAGCCGACGCCCACGCCCAGCAAAACCACGGCCACCGCTATCCCACCGATCCACCTGTACAAGACTCTGCCCGCCTCCCAATTGTTTGACTAATCGGGAGGGGTATAAGCGAGAGACCCGGCGCAAGTCAATGGCGCGCAAAAATGCGCAAAGTAAGGGCGCCCGCGGGCGCCCTTACTAGACGATCAAGAGCGGCACTTATTCTTCCCCGCAGACCTTGAGCCCGTATTCCTTCGCCAGCTTGGTGCCTTCGGCGAGAGGGTTGGCCTTCCCGAACAACACTTTCGGTTCCTCTTCGATTTCGTCGGCGCCGTCTTCCACGGCTTTTACCATCGCTTCAATCTGCTTCTCGTCGCCGCTCGGCGCCCCGAGGTCGCCGATTTCTTCAGCCTGCGAGCGGATGTCCGCGGCCACCACCTGTTCGACGAATTCTTCCTGCTGCTCTTTCGTCATTTTTTCGGGAGTGGTTCCCTTTTCCTTGGCGAATTCGTCGACCTCCGTGTTGATCGACTTGTTGCCTTCTTCGCAGATCGCATCGGCCTTCTTGATGAATTCTGGCTTGGTCAGCGAGCCGCTGGTGTCGCTGTCATCGCCGCCACCGCAGCCCGCGACGATCGCCGCCAGCGCGACCAGGACGGCGACCACCGTCAGTAATGGCTTGTTCAAGTTGTCTCCTCTGCCTTGGGGATGGACGAGGGAAGAACCTACCCCCTGGTCCGGTCCCTACAACCGGCGGCTCGGCCGGCTAGACGCGCTGGATCAGGGTTCCGGTGCCGAGGCCGCCGCCGCAGCACATCGTCACCAGACCCATCTCCTTGTCGGACCGCTCCATCTCGTGCAGGAGCGTGGTGATCAGGCGCGCGCCGGTCGATCCGAGCGGGTGGCCGAGGGCGATCGCGCCGCCGTTGACGTTGACCCGGTCCATGTCGGGATCGAGCTCCCGCCGCCAGGCGGCGACGACCGAGGCGAAGGCCTCGTTGATCTCGACCAGGTCGATGTCGTGCATCGCCATCCCGTTGCGCTCGAGCAGCTTCTGCGTCGCCGGGATCGGGCCGGTGAGCATGATCACCGGGTCGACGCCGACCGTGGTCTGGTCGAAGATCCGCGCCCGCGGCTTCAACCCGAGCTCCTCGGCCTTCTCCCGCGTCATCAGCAGGACGGCGGCGGCGCCGTCGGAGACCTGGGAGGAGTTGCCGGCGGTGATCTTGCCGTCCTCCCTGAAGGCCGGCTTCAGCGCCGAGAGACCCTCGAGCGTCGTCTCGCGCAGACCCTGGTCGGTGGCGTAGGTGTCGCCGTTCACCTGCATCGGCACGATCTCGCGCTCGAAACGGCCCTCCTCGGTCGCCTGCTTGGCGAGCTGCTGGGAGCGGACGCCGAGCTCGTCGAGCTCGGAGCGGGGGATCTCCCACCGGTCGGCGATCATCTCCGCCGAGAGGCCCTGCGGGATCAGGTCGTAGCGCTCCATCAGCTCGGGCGAGAAGGCCATCCCATGCTCCTGCATGACCGAGAATGAGTCGGCGAAGGAGATGTGGCCCATGTGCTCGACCCCGCCGCCGATCGCCACGTCGTGAACGCCGGAGGCGACCAGGGCGGCGGCGAAGTTGACCGCCTGCTGGGCGGAGCCGCACTGGCGGTCGACGGTCGTGGCCGGCACCTCCTGGGGCAGCCCGGCCTCGAGCCAGGCGTTGCGGCCGATGTTCAGCCCCTGCTCGCCGAACTGCTGGACGCAGCCGGCGATCACGTCGCCGACCTCGTTGGGATCGACGCCGACGCGGTCGATCAGCTCCGTGTAGGTGCGGGCGAGGAGGTTGGAGGCATGGAGGTCCTTGTAATAGCCCTTCTCCGGGTGGCCGCGGCCGATCGGGGTCCGCACCGCCTCGACGATGACGACCTCGCGGCCGCCGAACTTCCCCTTCCCGTTGTCCATCGCCAGCCTCCGTTCTGCTCAAGATCCGTGGGGCGTATCGCGCGCCTCTACTCAGAGGGTAGCCGACTGACTGGTCAATCAGCCAGGACTCGATGACCTCCGAACCCGCGCGTCATCCCACGGTTGATGCGTGATAGAAGCCCCGGCCAATGAGCGCTAACCAGGGGTACACGAGTCCGGGGATCGCGGGCAGCGGGGCGATTGCCACCGGCCTTGCCGCGGTCTCGACCACCACCGCAGACACGATCCTGCTCGCGCGCAGCGAGGCCTCGGCCTGGCGCGCGGAGGAGAAAGTGGTCGCCGCCTGCACCAAGATCGAGGGCGGCGACCCCTCGCGCCTGCGGGTCACCACCGACCCCGCCGACCTTGCCGACTGCGACGTCATCGTCGAGGCGATCGTCGAGAAGGTGGCGCCGAAGGGCGAGCTGCTGCGGACGATCGCCGAGGCCTGCCCTGACGCCGACCTTGCGACCACGACCTCTTCGCTCAGCATCGCCGAGATCGCCGAGGCCGCCGGCACCCCGAAGCTCTTCGGCTTCCACGTCTTCAACCCGGTGCCGCGGATGAAGCTGGTCGAGGTCTGCGTCCCCGACGGCGCCGCCGACTCGCGCGAGAAGGCGCTCGCCTGGTGTGCCGCGCTCGGCAAGACCGCGGTCGAGGTTCCCGACGAAGCGGGCTTCGTCGTCAACCGCCTCCTCTTCCCCTACCTCTTCGACGCCGCGCGGATGGTCGAACGGACCGGAATGGAGCCCGGCGCGGTCGACACCTGCATGAAGCTCGGCGCCGGCCACCCGATGGGCCCGCTGGCGCTGCTCGACTTCGTCGGCATGGACGTCTCGAAAGCGATCGGCGACGCTCTCTACGCCGAATCGAACGAGCCGACCCACGACCCGCCCCCGATCATCGTGAAGATGGTCGAGGAGGGAAAACTCGGACGCAAGTCCGGGGCGGGTTTCTACAGCTACGACTAGGCAAAGTCGTCTAGACCAAGCAGTTCAAGGACGCAGGGAGCGTGGCGTGCTCCGCACGCGAGCGACCGAGGACGCCGAAATGCGCCGGTCTAGGCGGCTTTGCTGCTTTTTCCGGTGATGTCCCAGATGACATCCGCCTCACTGATGCCCTGACGGCGGGCGACGGTCTCGATCTCTTCCCAGGGCAGCTCGGCTTCGGGCAGATCGTCCCAGCGGGCGAGGTCGAGGGCCTCGATCGAGCCCTTCAGCGCCGGGCCGAGGTGTTCCTCGGAGCGCAGCAACGCCCTCAGGACCTCGAGCTGCTTGTCGGTCAGGCGTACAACCCACATCGGGTACCTCCAAGATTCGAGCGGGGAGCGGGTTGCCCGATGAAGTTAGGCGGGGGTGCGGACGGAATCGTCGCTGCCGCCGCTGATCCGCACCGCCTCGATCCGGTTCTCCCGCACCGCCTCGACCCGGATCGTGTAGCCGTTGGCGACGATCGAGTCGCCGCGCTTCGGCAGCCGACCGAGCTCCCCGAAGACGTAGCCGCCGACCGAGTTGTAGGCGTCGGTGTCGACCGGCAGCTCGATCCCGGCGTCGGCGAGGTCGCCGAGGGAGACGTGGCCGCGGACGAACCAGTCGCCGTTGGTGAGCTTGCGCACGGCGGCCGCGCGCGGGTCGGTCTCGTCCTCGATCTCGCCGACCACCTCCTCGAGGATGTCCTCGACGGTGACGATCCCGACCGTGCGGCCGTACTCGTCGACGACGACCGAGAGCGAGGTGCGCTGGACCTGGAGGTCGTGGAGGAGGTCGTCGAGCGGGCGCGTCTCGGGGACGATCAGGGCGTCGCGGGTGACCGTGTCGAGCGCGGCCTCGGGCCCCTCGCTCATGTAGAGCCGGGCGAGGCTGTTGTTGTGTACGACGCCTTTGACCCGGTCGGGATTGTCGTCTTCGATCACGACCAGGCGGGTGTGGCCGGAGGTGACGCAGCGCCGCAGCGCCGCCTCGACGGTCTCGGACGAGTCGACGGTGACGACGGCTGGGATCGGCGTCATCACCTCGCGCGCCTCCTGCTCGTGCAGGTGGAAGACGCCACCGAGCATCCCGGCCTCGCCAGGATCGAGGTGCCCGCCCATCCGCGAGCTGTCGATGATCTGCTTCAGGTCCTCCGAGGTGTGGTGCTCCTCGAGGTCTTTGGGGTCGACGCCGAAGAGCCGGACGACGGCGTTCGAGAACCAGCTCAGGCCCTTGGTGAACGGGGTCGTCGCGACGGCGAACCAGCCGAGCGGGCGCGAGACCCGCCGCGCCGTCTTCTCGGCGTTGGCGATCGCCAGCATCTTCGGCACCTGCTCGCCGACCGAGATGTGGAGTGCGGTGACGAAGGTGAACGCGATCGCCAGCGCCAGGCCGGTGGCGACCCCGTGGGAGAGCCCGCCGAACAGCGGCTCCAGCAGCTTCGCCAGCGAGGGCTCGCCGAGGAACCCGATCCCGATCGAGGCCATCGTGATCCCGATCTGGCAGGCGGAGAGGGATTCGTCGATCCGGTCGAGCTGCTCGACCACGGCCTCAGCGCCCGCTTCCCCCTCCTCGGCGGCCTGTTCGAGTTTGCCGCGGCGGCTGCGGACCAGAGCGAACTCGGCCGCGACGAAGAAGCCGTTGATCGCGATCAGCAGCGCTAGGAGGACGAGCAGCAGGACGCTCATCGGCTATGCGGCCCGGTACTTCGGGCTGGGACGTCCTCGGCCATTCGGCACCGTGAATATAGCTACCCGTTGCGGCGGTTCGGTGCTACGCCGTTCCCTAGGTGCGATATTGAGCGAGCGATGCGGATCGCCACGCTCAGTGAGATGCTGGAAGAGGTCGTGCGGCTCGGCGAGGCGACCGGAATGGAGGATCACGCCCACGAGCTCCGCGGCGAGCTGGAGGGGCGGCTGGCGACGATTCGGGGCGCGGTGGCGGGCGTCGGCTCGCCGCGGGTGATCGCCCTGCAGCGGCTGGACCCGCCGCGGGTCGGCGGCTTCTGGATCCCGGAGATGATCTCGATCGCGGGCGGCGAAGACGTCGCCGGCGACCCCGGCCTCAGCCCGCCGGCAGTCGGCTGGGGAGAGCTGGCGAGCCTCAACGCGGACGTGGTGGTCGTGATGCCGGAAGTCTCAGCCGCTCATGCCCGGGCGCAGGCGATGGAGCACTGGGAGAGCATCGCCGGCCTCGGGGCGACGCGGCTCTACGCGGTCGACGGAACCGTCTTCGCCGAGCCGGGGACGCGCCTGGTCGACGGCGTCGAGCTGCTCGCCCACGTCCTCCACCCCGACCTTGTCGACCCGCCGGGGAACGTCGGCGCAGTGGCCCTGCGGGCGCCGGCGCGCGGGCGCTGACGGTCGCCTGGCGTTTCAGGCGACGGCGACCGCCCCAGCCACCGAGACCGCGGCGACGAGGACCATCGCCGCGAACTCGAGCGGCAGCCGGTTGCGGCCGAACATCCCTTTCTCACCGGCAACGATCGCGAGCGCGCAGAGCGCGCCGCCGATCAGCCCGCCGAGATGGCCGCCGAGGCTGATTCGTGCCGAGACCAGGCTGAAGAAGAGGTTGAAGAGGATGAGGAACCCGATCTGGCTGGCCAGCGCGTCCATGCCCCGGCCGCGAGCGATGATGAAGGTGGCGGCGGCGAGGCCGAAGACGGCCCCCGAGGCTCCCAGCGTCAAGGCGTTCGGGTCCAGGATCAGGGCCCCGAGGGAGCCGGCGAGCAGCGACGCGAAGTAAAGGACGAGGAAGCGCGCGGTCCCCAGCGCCGGCTCCAGCAGCCTGCCGAGGAAGAAGAGGATCAGCATGTTGAAGCCGATGTGGATCGGGCTGGCGTGAAGAAAGCCGCTGGTGACGAGCCGGTACCACTCACCTTCGGCGACCGAAGGGCCGTAGAGCGCGAAGTCGGCGACGAACTGGCTGACGCGGGTTTCCCGAAACCCGCCCGAGCCGTTGGCGATCTCGACCAGGAAGACGATCACGTTGATCGCGATCAGGAGGTAGGTGGCCGGGAACGCCCCGAATCCGCTCGGAGTGCCGGTCGGGTTCCGCACCACCCGCGTCCGCTGGCTCGCGCACTCGGGGCAGCGCATCCCGACCGGGGTCGGCGTCATGCAGTCGGGACAGATCGGGCGCCCGCAGGAGGAGCAGGAGACGCGGGTCTCGCGGTCGGGGTGGCGGTAACAGGTCTCGGCCATCGGACGAAGCAGCCTACAATCGCCGCCGATGGAGGCCGCCAGCCCCGCCCGTCTCTACGCCGCCCTCGCCGGCGCCCTCCTCCTCGTCCTCGGGGTCGCCGGTTTCTTCTACGACGCCTCGTTCGGGGCGCTCGACGCCTACGAGGAGGCGCTGGGGGCGCTGCAGGTGAACGGCTGGCTCAACCTCTTCTACGTCGCCACGGGCGCGACCGGCCTGCTCGTCGCCGGGGCCTCCTCGCGCGGCTACGCGCTGGCGGTCGGCGCCCTCTATCTCGCCCTCGCCGTCGTCGGCTGGGGCAGCGAGTGGCTGAACCTCGCGGTCGGCGCCCTCGGCCTCGCCGCGGTGGCGGGGACGCCGAAGCTAAAGCCGCGAGCGCAGCCCGCTCGACAGCGCCCTTAGGCGACTCCGGCTCTGCTGCCGGCCGCGGCGGCGCAGCTCCAGCAGAACCAGCGCCCCGGTGGCGGCGCCGCCGGCGCCGACGGCGACCACGGGCCTCACCCAGTTGCGCGGGTCCCGTAGCGACCGCAGCTCGCTCTCGGAAAGCTCCTCGGCCCAGTCGGACAGCTCCTCGGCGGCGGCCTGCGAGACGGCGGCCATCGTGTCCTCCAGCCGCCCGGAAAGGCGCTCGGGCGGCTCGATCGGCCGCAGCGCGTCGCCCAGCAGCTGCTCGACGTCCCAGGTCGAGCCGCTCAGGGTCTCGCGTGAGTCAGTCATCGCTCATCTCCTCCTGCAGCTGCTTGATCGCGCGGTGGATCAGCACCTTCGTCGCCCCGTCGGTGCGACCGAGGGCACGCGCGATCTCGCGGTTGTCCATGCCGAGGGCGAAGCGCATGATCAGCGCCTCGCGCCGGTCCTCGGGAAGTTTGTCGAGGTGCACCATCACCTGCCGCAGCTCCTCCCTGCCCTCGGCGATCGCCTCGGTGTCGTGGCGGGCGGCGATCGGGTCGGCGTTCTCCAGCGGCGTCTGCGGCCGGCGCGAGCGGTCCCGGTAGTAGTTGGAGGCGAGGTTGTGGGCTATCCGGATCACCCACGGCCGCAGCGGCCGCCCGTCCGACTCGCGCCGGGCGCGGTCGAAGTGCCGGTAGGCCTGGAGGAAGGCCTGCTCGGTCAAATCCTCGGCGTCGTGGTGGTTCCCCACCCGGTAGTAGGCGTAGGAGTAGACGTCGCGCAGGTGCGAGCGGTAGAAGTCCTCGAAGGCCCGGTCGAGCTCCGCCTTCGCCGCCGGCGCCAGCTCCGCCGGCTCGACGTTCTGCTGAGGGCCACTCACCGACCAAGCCTACCCCCGGGGTCATCAGGCGGCCCGTCGCTCGCGCTCGACCGCTCGCAGGCTCGCCATCCATTCCTCGGCATCGCACTCGCCACGAATCAGCGCGGCGAGGGCGGCCAGGGCGTCGGCCTCGACTCCGGAAGCGGCGACGGCCTCTGCGAGCAGGGGGGCGGTGTCGAGCCCCTCCGAGGCCTGGCCGATCTTGCCGGGAATGTCCTTGGCCGGGGTGCCGGTGCCGAGCAGCTCGCCGGCGCGCCGGTTGCGTCCCGAGGGTGCCATCATCGTCGCGGTCAGGTCCCCTACCCCTGCCAGCCCGGCGAAGGTTTCCGGATCGGCACCGCGGGAGACGGCGTGGTCGATGCACTCGCGCCAGATCGCGGCGACGGCGATCCCGGCGGCGTTGAGGCCGTGGGGCTCGGCCGCGGCGGCGGCGAGGGCGGCGGCGTTCTTGGCGGCGCCGGCCATCTCGACCCCGGTCACATCGCGCGAGCGCTCGCAGACCAGCCCGGCCCGGTCGAAGACCTCACCGACCTGGACCAGCAGCTCCTCGTCGGCGGAGCCGAGGACGAGGGCCGCCGAGCCAGAGACGGCCTCGCGCGCATGGGCGGGGCCGCCGAGGCAAGCGATCGCCCGCGCCCGCACCCGTTCGCCGACGTATTCGGATGGGAGCAGGCCCTGGCCGCTGATCAGCCCCTTGGTCAGCATCAGCACGGCGCTGCGCGAGCTGACCCGGTCGGCGATCGCCCCCACCGCCTGCGGCAGCTGGGCCGAGGGGATCGCGAGACAGATCAGGTCGAGCCCGGCAAGCTCGATCGCCGAGGCAGGGCGCACGTCGATCGTCTCCGGCAGCGGCACGCCGGGCAGGTAACGGCGGTTCTCGCCGTCCTCGATCAGCTCCTCGACGCGCTCCGGCGTCCGCGCCCCCAGCTGGACCTCGAGGCCGCCGCGGGCGAGGAGGACAGCTACCGAGGTCCCCCAGCTGCCGGCGCCGATTACCGCGGCGCGGCGCATCGGCGGCAGGCCGCCGAGGTCTTCCCACTGCAGGAGGACGTTGGGCCAGATCCGCGCCGTCACCGTTTCCGCCAGTGCCGGGGAGGGCTCCTCGGCACGCGGGAAGGTCATCGGCGGGCCGAGGCGGACCTTGCACTTGCGCGGACGGATGCGCCAGCCCCGGCGGACGTGTTCGGTCCCGAGCACCGCGGTCGGGATGACGACGGCGCCGGTCTGCAGCGCCAGTCGCCCCACTCCGCGCTTCGGATCGGCGAGGGTGCCGCGGCGGATACGGGTGCCCTCGGGGAAGATGCAGACGGCGCCGCCGCGCTCGGCGATCATCCGCGCGGTCAGCATCGATTCCTCGTCCGACTCGCCGCGGCGGACGGGGAAGGCTCCCAGCCGCGAGAGCATCCATCCCTGCCACCGCCGCTCGAACAGCTCGACCTTGGCCATGTAGTTCATCGGCCGTCGCCAGGGCAGGGTTGCGCCGACGACGAAGGGGTCGAGGAAGCTGCGGTGGTTGGCGGCGACGATCGCCCCACCCTTCGCCTTCCCGTACTCACGCCCCCGCCGGTCGAGCCGGAAGTAGACGAGGAAGAGCGGCACCAGAAGCGCCCGCGCGACGCAGTACATCGGCCAGTTGACGCTGTGCTTACGCGTATAGGCGTGATAGGAGGCGAGCCGCTCCGGGCTCAGACGTTCAGGATCCACGCGTAGCGCTACACGCCCACGAAGCCTCGGTTACGCACCCACACGGTCTACGCCCGCCGAGTCCGCGAAAAGGCGTACAGAGCACGGTCTTTCGCGGACTCGCGATCACCAAGCGCTACGCACCAGCTCCGAGAGGTCTTGGCGGGACGAAGAACCTGGGACGCGTGCAAGCTCGGGGCGCTGGAGCATCGCCTCGAGCGCCCCGGTGAGGCGGGATTCGTCGGCGCCGAGGTCGCTCAGGCGCTGCGGGCGACCGAGGCCTGCGATGCGCTCCGGGAGCCGACCCCGATCGGTCCCAAGGGCCTCGGCCAGGCGCCCATACGCCTCCGGCGCCCGGTCCGCCAGGAACCCCACCGCGTGCGGGAGGATCGCGGCGTTGGTCTCGGCGTGCGGCGTGCCGCAGATCCGCACCAGCGTCTGACAGATCACGTGGTGGAGGCCGAGGCCGGCGGAGTCGATCGCGTAGCCGCAGAGGATCGCGCCGAGGGCGAACGCCGCCCGATCCCGTCCCTCCCTCTCTTCGTCAAGCGCTCCCGCGATCAACGCCGCGCCCCGCAGCGCCGTCATCTCCGAGACCGGGTTCGAGCCCGGCAGGTAGAGCGTGTCCGCCCCGTGCGCCAATGCATTCATCGCGCTGGCCCGCAGTCCCTGCTCCTCCTGTCCCGTCATCGCCTCCGGATCCGCGATCACAAGCGACGGCCGCACCATCCCTCGCGCCCGCTCCTCCGCCCCCTCGGGCAGCCGGTGAATCCCAGTCATCGGCGCCCCTGAGAGCGTCGTCGGAATCGCCACCACGTCCGCACCCGATACCGCCCCGATCGCCTTCGCCACATCCACCACCCGGCCGCCGCCCAGCGCTACGAGTGGACGCACTCTCGCCCCCTCACCAAGCAAGTAAGGGGACGAGAGTGCGTCCAACAGCGGCGCTGCGGCGGCCGGCACTTGACCCGGTGCAACCAGATGAACACCGTGCGCCTCTTCAGCCAACTCTTCCGCGCCGGCGAGCCCTCGGCGGGTGCTCAGCAGCTCGAACTCCTCCACCCCGTGCGCGCGCAGCACCCCGACCGCACCCGCCACCCCACCCCGCCGGAAGACGACGGTGCGCCCGGCGTCGCGCCAGGTGAAGTCCCCGCTCAACCCTGGGCTTTAAGGCGCGGGTTCTCGACCGGGCGCAGTTTCGGTTCGACCTCGTCGCGCAGGTGCTCGAAGGCGGGCGGCAGCGAGAGCTTCTCGCCGAGGTGCTCGACCGGCTCGTCGACGGTGAAGCCGGGGCCGAGCGTGGCGATCTCGAAGAGGACGCCGCTGGGCTCGCGGAAGTAGACCGAGCGGAAGTAGAAGCGGTCGATCTCCGGGGTTGGCTGGGCGCCGCCGGCGACGGCCTTATCGCGCCAGTCCAGCAGCTCCTCCGGAGTCGAGGCCCAGGCGACGTGGTGAACGCTGCCCGCCCCCTGCAGGCCGCGCTCGCTCGGCGCCTCCTCGTAGAGGTAAAGGCCGCCGCGCCGCTCGCCGCGCGCTTCCCAGCCGCCGTCGGCGCGCTCGAACTCGAGCGCCTCGAGCAGCCCGCTCGAGGCCTCGGGCGAGGCCGCATAGGCGCGCACCGCGTGGAACCCCTGCAACGCCATCTCCCTCGGCACTTCCGGATGGTCGGCAATCAGCGGCTGGTCGGAAACGTCTACCACCGTCAGCTCGTGCTCCAGCCCCTCGGGGTCGGCGAAGACGAGGCTGTCGCCCTCGCGCTCGGACTCGGTGTCGTTGCGCCGCAGGCGCTCGGCCCAGAAGTCGAGTGCCTCACTCGACGCGACCCGCCAGACGATCCGGTGCACCATCCCGGCGCCGGCGCGGCCCAGCGGGGCTCCCGGGTACTCGAAGAAGGTCAGGTCGGAGCCCGCGTCCCCGGTCTCGTCGGCGAAGAAGAGGTGGTAGACGGTCGGATTGTCCTGGTTGACGGTTTTCTTGACCAGCCGCAGCCCCATCACGCCGGCATAGAAGTCGACGTTGCGCTGAGCGTTCTCGGTGATCGCGGTGATGTGGTGAATTCCCTCTAGCTTCATTGCTCACGTATACCATCCGCGGATGAGCCGCGGACGACGTCGGTTGGTCAGAGGGCTCGTGATCCTCGGCTCGGTCCTTGCCTTCCTCAGCGTCTTCGCGATCTGGACCGAGCGCCAGGCGCTCAACACCGACGACTGGGTCGACACCAGCGGCCGCCTGCTCCAGAACGACACGATCCGCGAGAGGCTCGCCGACTACCTGGTCGACCAGCTCTACGAAAACGTCGACGTCCGCAAGGAACTCGAGGAAATCCTCCCCGGCGACACCAAGGACCTGGCTGGGCCCGCGGCCGGCGGCCTGCGCCAGGTGGCCGGGCAGGGGGCGGAAAAGGCGCTTGAAACCTCGACCGCGCAGGACCTTTGGGAAGAGGCGAACCGGACCACGCACGAACAGCTCCTCGCCGTCCTCGAAAACAAGAAAGAAGCGGTCGAAACCGAAGAAGGGAACGTCCGCCTCAACCTCGGCAGCCTTCTCACCAACCTCGCGCAGCAGGTCGGGATCGGCGAAGACCTGGCTGAAAAACTGCCGCCCGACGCCGCCCAGGTGGAGATCCTCAAGTCCGACGAGCTGAAGACGGCACAGGACATCGCGGTCGCGATCAAGGGCCTGGCGCTGCTGCTCTCGATCCTCACCTTCATCACCTTCGCCGCCGCCATCTACCTCTCGCGCGACGAACGCTGGGTAACCGTCCTGCTCAGCGGCATCGGCCTAGTCGCCGCCGGCTTCGCGGTCATCGTCGTCCGCCACATCGCCGGCGGCATAGTCGTCGACCAGCTGGTCAAGGACGAGAGCGTGAAGCCGGCGGGCGAAGCGGCCTGGTCGATCGGCACCTCGCTGATGACGAGCATCGCGACGACGGTGATCGTCGTCGGGGTCCTCTTCCTCGCGGCCGGCTGGCTCGCCTCGCCGACCGGCGGCGCCCGCGCGACCCGCCGCTACCTGGCGCCGACCCTGCGCCAACACCCCGGTTACGTCTATGCCGGCCTCGCGGTCCTGGTCAGCTTCTACTTCCTCTCCGGCCCGACCCACGGCCTGCGCGCATTCGTGACGACGCTGCTCGTCGCCGCGATGGCGGCAGCCGGCATCCACGAGCTGCGCAAGCAGACCGAGGAGGAGTTCCCGGAAGCGACCTACGACGAGACCTTCGGGCGCACCCGCGACAAGGTCGTCGGCGCGGTCAAGGAGGCGAACATCCCCGAGCGGGTCGGCGAGCAGGCCTCGAAGCTGCGCCTGCCGGAGGTGCGGCGCCCAGCCGACAAGGACGAGCAACCGAGCGACGAGGCGCCCACGACCGCGATGCCGCTCAGCGGCGAGGACGCCCGCCTCGAGCGGCTGGAACGGCTGGGGACGCTGCGCGAGAAAGGCGTCCTCACCGAGGAGGAGTTCGTCGCCGAGAAGACGAGGCTCCTCGGCGACGAATCCGACGCCTAGCGGGTGGCTCAGCGTTTCGCGTAGTCGCCGATCTCGCCGAAGTCGACCATCACGCACGCCTCCGATCCCGTCACCTCGGCGTCGTGACCGGGTGGGATCGCGACCACGTCGCCGGGGTTGATCTCCGTCTCCTGGCCGTCATCCATGTAGATGCGCATGCTGCCGGAGAGGACGTAGCCGAAGTGGGCCACCTGACAGGAGTCCGTGCCGGCGATCGGCTTCACGTTCTCCGACCACTTCCAGCCGGGCTCGAAGGTGCCGTATCCGACGGTGTGCCCGGCCAACTCCACCACTTTTGCACTGCCCTTGCCCTCGAACTCACGGGTCTCGTCGGGTGAGTCGAAGTTCTTGACCTCTGCGGCCATGTAGACCCCTTTCCTTCGCTGAGTCCCTGCCCAAACCGACCCTACACCCGGTCGGAGGGAGAGTCGACCCCGTGGGCCGAAGGCAGCCGAGCCGGGAGCGTCGCCCCCGGCTCGACCCCCGCCTGTCCCTACTTGCCCAGGGTGATGCGGACGCGCGCGCCCGGGGCCAGGATCCTGCGCGGCTTCGGGGTCTGCTTCAGCACCTTGCCGACCTTGCTCGGCTTCGGCGCCTCCGCCTTCTTCACGTGCCCGAGCTTGCAGCCGTTGCGGCGCAGCAGGTTCTTCGCCTTCTTCAGCGTCTTGTTCTTGACCGCGGGGACGACGCAGGCGAGGTAGATGTAGTCGTCGAACCGGGTGTTCGGGTTCTCGCCGGCCAGCGTGGTAACGGTGACGTCGACTTTCCCGGGTCGCGCGCTGGGAGGCGCGGTGGCGGTGATCTCCGTGTCGGAGTCGACGGTGAAGCTGGCCGCCGGGGTCGCGCCGAACATCACGGCGGTGGCGCCGTTGAAATTCTTGCCGGTGATCGTCACCAGGGTGGTGCCGGTGACGGAACCCGAAGGGGGTGCGATCGTGGTGACTTCCGGCGCCGGCTGGACTTCGGCGCTGAGGGAAATCTCTTCGCCGCTGAAGCTTTCGCTCGGCGCGTGGACGGAGCCGTCGAACGGCGTCGGGTAGATCGAGGCGAAGCTGGCGCCGGCGACGGTGGCGAAACCGATTTCGTCGGTGTCATGCGAGGGGTCGACCCCGATCAGGTCCCCCGCCTGCACCTTCATGTTGGTCGAGAAGGTCTGCAGGCCGAGGTCGCTCGGCGTCGCCCCGAGGCTGGTGCCGGTCGCTTCGTAGCCGCCTTTGCCGTCGGGATGGAGGACCCGAAGGAAGAACGGGCCACCGACCGCACCCTGTACGCGCCAGCGCACGATCGCGCCGTTGACCGGTGAGGCCAGGGTTGCCCCCGACTCCGGCAGCGCCGTGTTGAAGAGGGTCTGCACGCGTTTGAACGGTTTCGGGGCCGCGCCTTCCGGCAAGACGCTGCCGATGCTGATCACCGACGCCTGCGCCGCGGTCGCCATCGCCGCGATGGCGCTTACCGCGCAGACGACCGCGAGCGCCCATCGGCGCAACCGGCGTCGCCTTCCTTCTCGAATCTCATCTTGCTGCCGCATCTTCATGCCTCCTTGGATTGAGTCCCTTGCCTTCAGCGCTTGGCGCCGTTTGCGTAAACGGCAGCTAAAGGGAAAGTTGCGGCGGGAGGAAGAAGAACCTCGTTGTAGGGACGAAGAAAGCCCGCCGCCGGAATCGAACCGGCAACCTCCTCATTACAAATGAGGTGCTCTCCCAGGTTGAGCTAGGCGGGCGTGGTGGCTAATGATGTCCGTGATGGACGTGGCGTTCAGGTTCTTGGGGCCAGACGAGGGTACCGTGCTGACGGGCGCGATCGAAGCCGCCTATGGTCAAAGTTATGACGTCCGGTGGGTGTATGACCCGGACGAGGTCAACGCCCGCATCGGCGCCGGCACCTACGTCGCCTGCGTCGCGGAAACCCCCGCAGGCGAGCTACTTTGCCACATCGGGATGAGCCTCGCCGCCGCCGATGATGCCGTCGGCCGCTCGGGGCAGGCCGTGACCCTGCCGGCGGCCCGCGGGCAGCACCTCTTCACCCGCACCAAGCGCCACCTGATGGATTGGGCGCGGGAGCGCGGACTGGCCGGGATGTACAGCGAGGCGACTGCCGCTCACCCCTACAGCCAGAAGGCGAACGTCGAGCTCGGCGCGCACGAGACCGGCTTCCTGCTCGGCTGGATCCCGGCTTCGGTCGCGAACGACGCCGCCGGCGACAGGCGCGGCAGGCAGTCGGCAGCGCTCTTCTACACGAAGCTGAACGACGGACACGAACGCCCGGTATACGCGCCCGAGCGCCACCGGGAGATCGTCGCGCAGACGATCGGCCTCTGCGAGCTGCGGGGGACGATCGCCGATCCGCCGTCCGAGGCGGATCTACCCGCGCACTCCCGCCTCCACGCCGAGGTCGACCGCGACCACAACCTGGCGCTGCTGACCGTGCTCGAGCCCGGGGCCGACCTGGAGACGGCGATCGCTGCCGAGCGCCACCACCTCTTCCACCGCCTCAACCTCGATGCTGTCTACGTCGACCTGCCGCTGGAGAACCCGGCGACGGCGCTCCTCGCCGATCACCTGGAGCGGCTCGGGGTCTCCTACGCCGGCGTCTTCCCCAACAGCAGGACCGACGGGGACGTACTGCGGTTGCAGTCGCTGCACCGGGTCCGAGTCAAGGCCGACGACGTCGCCGTCGCCTCGGACCACGGGCGCGAGCTGCTGGCCTATGTGCTGGCTGACCTCGCCTGACCCAGCAGATCAAAGACGCAGGGAGCGAAGCGTGCTCTGCACGTAAGCGACCGAGGACGCCGATATGCGCCGGTCAGGTGAGGTCAGGCGGCGACCTCTCTTGACGCGAGGTGAGCGCCGACCTTGCGCTTGACCCGCTGCAAAGCGTTGTCAACGGTCTTGGTGTCGCACTCGAGGCGCTCGGCGATCAGCTCGTAGGAGTGACCGTCGAGGTACAGCGAGAGGACCCGGCTCTCCAGGTCGGAGAGGACGCCGGAGACCCCGGAGAGGCAGGAGACGAGGCTCTCCAGCTCTTCGGTCGCGATCACCTGGTTGACCGGGTCATGGACGCTGGGCCCCGGGAGGATCTCGTCCAGCGTGGTTTCCGAGTCCCCGGCCGCGGCGGGAGTCTGGCTGAAGGACACGTACTGGTTGAGCGGCGTGTGCTTGTTCCGCGTCGCGGTCTTCACCGCGGTGATGATCTGGCGGGTGATGCAGAGCTCGGCGAAGTTGCGAAAGCTCGACTCGCGATCGGTCCGGTAGTCGCGGATCGCCTTGTATAGACCGACCAGGCCCTCCTGGATCAGGTCGTCCGACTCGCCGCCGAGGAGGAAATAGGACGATGCCTTGAGGCGGACGAAGCCGCGGTAGCGGCGCACGATCGCGTCGTAGGCATCGGTCCGGCCGTCCTTGGCGAGGGCGACTAGGTAGTGATCATCAAGCTCAGCTTGAGGGTTAGTGCTGGGGACGCGACCGATGCTCTGGGCAACCGGCAGCGGCATTTCCTGCGTAGGCGTCGATAGAGCCACAGATCCTTCTCCTTGCTGAAGGGTCGTGGCGCCGCTTACCTCCCCAGAGGCGCCCTATTCACTAAGGCTCACCTCAACCTGAGGTTCACCCTTATTTGCGGCGGTAGTCTTACCGGCGCGCAGAGTTCTGTCAACCCCAAAGTGCGACTTTTTGCAACCGCCGTTGCATTTGCAGGGTCAACCCCGCTGGCGAAGGGACTCGCAGAGGAGGGCCGTGGCGGCAGCCGACACGTTCAGCGACTCGACCTGCCCCCGCTGCGGCAGGGCGATCAGGCCGTCGCATGCGGAGGCGACGCGGGGGCGCAGGCCCTTGCCCTCACCCCCGAGAACGATCACGGTCGAGCCGGTGAGGTCGACTGCCCATGGCGCCTGCTCGCCGTCCGCGTCGGCGCCCCAGATCCAGAAGCCCGCGTCCGTGGCTTCGGCCAGCCAGTCGGCGAGGTTGCGGACGCGGGCAACCTCGATGTGCTCGACCGCACCGGCCGAGGTCTTGCAGGCGACGGCGGTGACCGCCGCCGCACGACGCTCAGGAATGACCACCCCGCTCGCCCCCGCGAACTCGGCCGAGCGGCAGACCGCACCGAGGTTGCGCGGGTCCTGGACCTGGTCGAGCGCCACCAGCAGCGCCCCCTCCCGCTTCAGCATCCCTACCGGATCTCCGTATGGATAGGGATCGACCTCCGCCACCACGCCCTGATGGTCCGGCGACCCGCAAAGCCGCTCCAGCTCTTGCCCCGAAGTCTCCGGCGCCCGCCAGACCCGGTGAACCCGCCGCCTCCCCCGCTCCGCCTCGGCGACCGGCCGCCGCCCGTAGATGACCTGATTCGCCATCAGGCCCTGGGCACGAGCTGCGGCCCATCAGCCGAATCTCGGACCGTCCACCCCAGCTCGGCGAGCTGGTCCCGCAGCTCATCAGCCTTCGCGAAGTCCTTCTCCGCCCTTGCGCGCTCCCGTTCCTCCATCAACTCCTGCGCCCGCTCATCGCTCTCAGCACCCTTATCTGGCTGAGTAAGGGTGCTGAGACCGACGAGCTCGAGCATCTCGGCCACAGCTGGAATCGCCTCACTCTTGTCCACCTCTCCGCGATTCGCTTCCCCGACCAGCTCGAAAACCTCAGCGAGCGCCCGCGGCGTGTTGAAGTCGTCAGCAAGCGCATCGCGAAACGCCTCGACCCGAGCGGCCGCCCCGGTCTGAGCCCCGGTGGGGGGGTCGCCGGGCCCTCCCCGCTGTTTGCCCGCCGACCCCCCCACCGGGGCTCCCAGCCCCTGGTCCCTAAAGAAGTTCCGCAACCGCTCGACCCTGGCGGCTGCTTCTTCCATCTGTTCCTCACCGAAAGCAAGCGGCTGCCGGTAATGCCCCGAGATCAAGTAGGCGACGACCGCCTCGCGCCCGTAGGTATCGAGCGCCTGCGAGAGCTGGAAGATGTTGCCCTCGGATTTCGACATCTTCGCCGCGTCCGTCTCGATCATCCCGTTGTGCATCCAGATCTTGGCGAAGGCCCGCCCCGCCCCCTCGGACTGGGCGATCTCGTTCTCGTGGTGGGGAAAGACGAGGTCGGAGCCGCCGCCGTGGATCGCGAAGGACGCGCCCAGCTCCTGCTCGGCCATCACCGAGCACTCGATGTGCCAGGCGGGCCGGCCCGGGCCCCACGGGGACTCCCAGCTCGTGTCCTCGTCGGGCTTGTGCGCCTTCCAGAGCGCGAAGTCGAGCCGGTCCTCCTTCAGCGAGGCCGAGCCGGCGTCCTCGCCCTGGTCCATGTCCTCGGGCCGGCGGTTGGAGAGCTTGCCGTAGTCGCCGAAGCTGCGGACCCGGTAATAGACGTCGCCGCCGGCCTCGTAGGCGTGCCCCGCCTCGACCAGCTCGGCGATCAGGGCGACGATCCCGTCCACCGTCTCGCTCGCCAGCGGCTCGGCGTCCGGCCGCCCGACCCCGAGCCGGTCGGTGTCGCCGACATAGGCGGCGGTCATCTCCGCCGCGAAGTCCTCCGAACCCTTCCCCGCCGCGCGGGCGGCAACGTAGATCTTGTCGTTGATGTCGGTGACGTTGACCACCAGCTTCGGCCGGTAGCCCTCGGAACGGAGGAAGCGGGCGAAGAGCGAGAAGACAACGAAGGGCCTTGCGTTGCCGATGTGGATGCGGCTGTAGACCGTGGGGCCGCAGGCGTAGATCCCGACCTCCGAGCCGGCCTCGAGCGTGCGCAGCTCGCCGCTGAGCGTGTCTTTGATCCTCACCTCCCGCATCGCTCAGGAGGATATGCGGATCCGGGAAGACCCCGACGGCGCGAGAGCTAGAAGGTGCGGTAGCCGGCCGTCGAGGCCTTGGACTCTTTGCCGTTGAGCCAGGCGGGCGCGATCTCCTCGGCCACCGCCTGCGCCTGCCGGCGCGCCTTGCCGACGCTGGCCTTGATCTCGTCCTCGGTCGCTTCGCGGACCCGCTCCTCGCGCTTCTGCGCCTGGACGCGAATCCGGTCGGACTCCATGCGCAACTGCTCCTCGGCGCGGTTGCGGGCGGCCTCCTCGGCCTGGCGCTCGACCTTCTCCATCAGGCGGCGGACGCTCTCCTCGGCTTCGCGCCGGACGTCCACGGTGCCGGCCATCACCCGCTGCTCGATCTCGGTCTCCAGCTTCACGGCCGCCTCGTGCGACTCGGCCGCCTTGGCCTCGGCTTCGGCGGCCCGCTGCTCGGCGGCGGCGATGCGTGCGTCGGCCTCGGTTTGTATCCGCTGCCGCGACTCCTCCAGCCTCACCTTGAGCTCGATCTCCGCCGCCTTTTCGGCCTCGGCGACCGCGGTCTCGGCCTCCAGCCGCGCCTCGGCGACCGCGCTCTCGGCTTCAGCTTTCGCCTCGCCCGCGGACTGCTCGGCAGCGGCACGCAGCTGTGAGGTCTTGGCGACGATCTCTTCCCGCTCGGCTTGAGAACTCCGCTGCAGCTCCTCGAAGGCTTTCTCGGCCCGATTGCGGCCGGCCTCGGCGGCCGCGGCGCGGGCGTCGGCCTCAGTTCGCGCCCTGCGCTCCTCAGCGATCCGCTCGCGGGCCTCGGCGGAGACCTTGCGCAGGGTCAGCATCGCCCGCTCCTTGTACTGGCCTTTCAGCGCATCCGCCCGCGCTTCGGCTGCGGCGACGCGGCCCTCGCTGACCCGCACCCACTCAAGCGCCTGGTCGGCCACGCCGCGCATCGCGCGCGTCGCCTCGCCGACCTGCTGCAGCTGCCGAGCTGGGTCACCCATCCCCGCGCAACCTACTACTGGCGCCGGAAGCCAACCCCCCGGATTGACGCTCTATGCGGACTCTTGCTTGTCGCGAGCCTTGAGGTCACGCTTCAAGACCTTGCCGGTCGCGTTGCGCGGCAGCTCCTCCAGGAACTCGATCTCGCGCGGCGTCTTGTAAGCGGCGAGGTTGGCCTTCACGTGTGCGGCAAGGTCGGCTTCTCCGACCTCGACCCCGGAGCGGACGACGACGAAGGCCTTCAGCCGCTGCCCGAACTCTTCGTCCTCGACGCCGATCACCGCCACCTCCTCGACCGCCTCGTGGTCGGCGAGCAGGTCCTCGACCTCACGCGGGAAGACGTTCTCGCCGCCGGAGACGATCATCTCGTCGTCGCGCCCGTCGATGAAAAGGCGGCCGTTCTCGTCGATGTGGCCGACGTCGCCGCTGGAGTAGAGGCCGTCGATCATCTCCTTGCCGCCGCCGCCGGTGTACCCCTCCATCGCCATTTCGTTGCCGACGAAGATGCGGCCTACCTGGCCCCGCGAGACCTCGCTGCCGTTCTCGTCATACAGGCAGATCTTCGTCCCGCGCGGCGGCTTGCCGGCGGTGCCTGGTGCCGCCCGCAGGTCCTCCGGGGTGGCGACGGTCGCGTAGGCGACCTCGGTTGAGCCGTAGAGGTTGTAGACGTTGTCGCCGAAGCGGTCCATCCAGGCGATCGCCAGCTCCCCGGGCAGGGCCGAGCCTGAGAGCGAGGTGATCTTCAGCGACGGCAGGCTGTAGCGGCCGAGCGTCTCCTCGGGCAGGGTGAGGATTCGCTGGATCATCACCGGCACCGCCGCCAGCACGTCGGCACGGCTTTGCTCGACCGCCCTCAGCGTCTCCTCGGGGTCGAACTTGCGCCGCAGCACCATCGTCGAAGCCGTCGGCAGGCTCATCACGAAGTGGAAAAAGCCCCAGGAATGGAAGAGCGGCGCCGCGATCATCATCGTCATCCCGCTGCGGAACGGGATCCGGTCGATCAGCGAGGCGATCGGCAGCAACCCTTCGGGGCTGGAGCGCTGAGCGCCCTTCGGGGTGCCGGTGGTGCCGGAGGTGAGGATGACGAATTTCGGCTTCTCCGGCGGCGGCTTCAGGTTCGACTCGTCGCCGCCCTGGATCAGGCCCTCGAGGGTCGGCCCCGAGACCTCGCCGTCGCACCAGCCGACGATCCGCCTCACCGAGTCGTCGACTTCGGACAGCAGGTCGCCGAACTCCTCGTCGTAGACGAGCGCCTTCGGCCCCTCGCGCTTGGTCACCTCGGCCAGCTGCGGTCCGGCGAACATCGTGTTCAGGTAGAGGGCGCTGGCGCCGAGCTTGGCCGCAGCCAGGGTCGTCTCGATGAAGCCGCGGTGGTTGCGGCACATGACGCCGACCCCGTCGCCGGGACCGATCCCCATCTCGCCGAGCGCATGCGCCAGGGCGTTGGAGCGGCGGTGCAGGCGCTCCCAGCTCAAGGCGCCGCGTTCGTCGACGATCGCCAGCTCGTGCGGGTGGTGGATCGCGGCGGTGGTGACGCCGAGGGCGGGGGAGGCTCCCCAGCGGAGGAAGGCGCTGCCGATCTTCAGCGCCTTGTCAGGGCGCATCGGCGCCACGATGCCCGCCTCGCGAAGCACCTTCACCTCGAAGATCGAGTCGGAGACGGAGGCGCGCACACCCGCCGCGCTCAGTTTCGAGTTCGCCATCCCGCCGGAAGCCTATTCGGTCTCGACGCCGGCGACGGCGATGCAGGCGATCCCCTCGCCGCGGCCGATGAAGCCCATCCCCTCGTTGCTGGTTGCCTTGACGCTGACCCGGGCCGAGGTCGCCTCCGCCAGTGTCCGCTCCATCTCCGCCTTGTAGGGGCCGAGGCGCGGCTGCTCGCAGATCACGGTCGCGTCGATGTTGACGATCGGGCCGGCGATCGTGCCGACGACGGTGCGCAGGAGGTCGATCGAGTCGGCGTCCTTCCAGGCCGGGTCGTCGTCGGGGAACATCGTGCCGATGTCGCCGCCGCCACAGGCGCCGAGCAGCGCGTCGATCACCGCGTGGGTGACGACGTCGGCGTCGGAGTGCCCGTCGAGGCCGTGAGTGTGCTCGATCTCGACCCCGCCGAGGACGAGGCGGCGGCCGGCGGCGAAACGGTGGCTGTCGTAACCGAGCCCGACCATGCTCAGCCGACGCGACTGCCCAAAGGCGCCAGGCTCCGCCGGCGCTGCTCGAAGACGCATATCTCTGAGATACCCAGCTCGTCGAGGAACCGGACGGCGCGCTCGTATTCGAAGCCGACCTGCTCGGGCAGGTGGGCATCGGAGGAGAGGGCGAAGGCTGCGCCGGCTTCGACGCACATCTCGGCAAACTGGCGCGAGGGGTAGAGCTCTCCGACGGGCTTGCGCAGGCCGGCGGTCGAGATCTCGACCGCGACACCGCTCTCGGCGATCGCCTCCACCGCCGGCTCGTAGAAGGCGCGCAGGTCGCGCTCGGGCAGCGGCCGCGCGCGGCCCCAGACCTTGACCAGGTCGGGGTGGGCGAGGATGTCGTAGAGACCGGAGCGGGCGCAGTCAGCGAGCGTCTCGAAGTAGCGGCGCCAGATCTCGTCAGCGTCGCCGTCCCCCTCCCAGACATCGAAGCCGTCGTGGTCGACCGCCGCGTCGCCCTCGCCGATGAAGTGGACCGAGCCGACGACGTAGTCGAAGTCGCGCGCGCCCAGCAGCTCGGCGATCCGCTCCTCGGCGCCGGGGACGTAGTCGCACTCGATCCCGAGCCGCAGCGGCGTGCCGCGGACGAACTCGCAGTAGGCGTCGATGTCGTCGCGGGCGTTCTCGACCCAGAGCGGGTGGCGCCAGAGGTCGAGGGCCGCTCGGAAGCGGTAGACGTGCTCGGAGACGCCCAGCTCCTCGACCCCGGCGGCCTCGGCGGCATCCAGGTAGCGCTCGACGTTCTCGGCGGTGAAGTAGCGCTCGAAGGCCGTCCCCTCGTCGTCCGGGCGCAGGTGCAGGTGGTAGTCGGTCAGCATGGGAGCGAGCATAGACTTCGCGCCGAATGGGCCGTCAGCTCCTGTTCCTGCTAATCGCCTTCGCCCTCGGCGCCGCCGTCGCCGGGGCGCTGGGAGCCGGCCTCGGGGTCGCCTTCGGCGTCGGCCAGGTCTGCTTCGCCGCGAAGCTCGCCTACGTGCTGCTGCGCAACTAGCGGCGCTCGGCGAGGAGCAGCTCGGCGATGCGCAAGTCGAGCGGCGTCGTCACCTTCAGGTTCTGCCCGGCGACAGGGTGGATCAGGACACTTCCCCCGTTCCACTCGACCAGCATCGCCTCGTCAGTCGCCTCCTGCGGCCGCTGCGCGGCCGCGAGCGCCTCGAGTAGAGCGACCGTCCGGAACACCTGCGGCGTTTGCGCTGCCCATAACTGCGAGCGATCCTCCGTCGCCTCGATCGCGAGGTTGCAATCCGACACCCCTGAGGTGCTCGATCGCAACTTCAAGGCCCGCTTGACCGTGTCGGTGACCGGGGCGGCGGCGATCACGCCGTCGGCCTCGGGTGCCGCGTCGAGGTCGGCGACCAGGGCTTCGATCAGCTCCGGCGTCAGCAGCGGCCGGGCGGCGTCGTGGACCGCGACGTATTCGGTCTCGACCGCCTCCAGGGCGTTGGCGACCGATTCGGCGCGGGTGGCGCCGCCGGGGACAACGAGAACGTCGTGCCCGGCGAGCTCGCCGGCGTTTCCGGGAGGGATCGCGACGACGATCGAGCGCACCGACCCGCAGGCCCGGAAGGCGTCGAGCGACCACTCGACCAGCGGCTGCCCGGCGACGGGCACGAAAGCCTTCGGGCCCCCGGCTCCGAGGCGCTCCCCGGAGCCGGCGGCCGCGATGACTGCAGTTACGTCGGTACTGCTAGGCGGTCGCAGTGGCGGCGAACCGCTCCTCGAGGAGGCTGTCGAGGTATTCCTCGGCCCCGTCCTCGTCTTTGTCGAGCGCGTACATGAACTCCGAGGCGAGGATCTTCTTCGCCCGGGTGTACATCTGCTTCTCGCCCGTGGACAGGCCCTTTTCCATCTCGCGGATGGCGAGGTTGCGGACGACCTCGGCCAGCT